>ERZ1674201.117-NODE-117-length-13484-cov-14.292874_pt1 | contig 13484 bp, 7 predicted proteins | sample MGYA00581114_ERZ1674201 | MGnify/ENA primary metagenome ERZ1674201 (study PRJEB41354, sample SAMEA4873309) | human saliva metagenome | biome: human-associated habitat [ENVO:00009003]; feature: mouth environment [ENVO:08000002]; material: saliva material...
CGGCCCCCAGGATCTGCAGACCCGTCCACTGCGTCCCCTCCACCCAGTACGGGGGTGCGGGGCGCGTGTGCGGGTGCCACGTGCGGAACAAATAGTCCCCGTCGCGCAGCGCGAATGCCGTGTAGCGCGAGCGCATGAGGGCCTCGGCCGTCGGCGCCTCCTCGCCGTCCAGGTAGCGCCCGCAGCACTGCGCCAGCAGTGCCCCCGACCCGCACGGGCAGGTACGAGGCCGGGGCGCGCCAGCGCTCGCAGCGCCGAAAGCAGCGGGGGAGGTCACGCCTGGTCGCCCAGGGACGCCAGCCAGCGCTCCGCGTCCAGGGCCGCGCGGCAGCCCGAGCCGGCGGCCGTGATGGCCTGGCGGTACGTGTGGTCCACGGCGTCGCCGCACGCGAACACGCCCGCCACGGACGTGCGCGTCGAGGGCTCGTCGACCGTGATGTAGCCGGCCTCGTCGAGGGCGACCTGGCCGCGCAGGAAGCCCGTGCGGGGCAGGTGGCCGATCGCGACGAACACGCCGTCCACGGCGATGTCGCGCTCGGAGCCGTCCACCGTGGAGGCCAGGCGCAGGCCGGTCACGGCCTCGTCACCGAGGACCTCGGCGACTGTGGCGTTCCACTCGAAGGTGATCTTCGGGTTGTTGAGGGCGCGTTCGGCCATGACGCGCGAGGCGCGCAGGGCGTCGCGGCGGTGCACGACGACGACCTCGGACGCGAAGTTCGTCAGGAAGGTCGCCTCCTCCATCGCGGAGTCGCCGCCGCCGATGACGGCTAGGCGACGATCCTTGAAGAAGAAGCCGTCGCAGGTCGCGCAGTAGGAGACGCCGCGGCCGGAGAACTCCTCCTCGCCGGGCACGTTCATGTGACGGTACTCCGAGCCGGTGGCCAGGATGACGGCGCGCGCGTAGAAGACCTCGTCCTCGGTCGCCACGGCCTTCACGTCGCCCTCGAAGTTGACGGCGACGACATCCTCGTAGCGCACGTCCGCGCCGAACTTCTCGGCCTGCTCGCGCATGTTGTCCATGAGCTCGGGGCCCTGAATGCCCTCGGGGAAACCGGGGAAGTTCTCGACTTCGGTCGTGGTCATGAGCGCGCCGCCCGGGGTCAGCTGGCCGGCCAGCACGATGGGGGCCAGGCCGGCGCGGGCCGTGTAGACCGCAGCCGTGTAACCGGCGGGGCCCGAGCCGACGATAACGACGTCGTGGACGGTGGCGCCCTCGGGGACCTCGGTCGACGGGATCTGGACCTCGGCGGTCTCAGCGGTGATATCGGTGTTTTCGGCCGTCACAAGGCCCGGAATCGTCACGAAAGACATACGTACCCTCCTTAGGGTTACTGAACGGTGAGTTCGGAGATCCACGCCCAGTTGCGTCCGTCCTGGCCCTTGGGCATGGAGCGGAACTGCAGCGCGATGGTGTCGGTCTCGACGGGCTCGGGCAGTTGGATCGTCGTCGTCGGAGACAACGCCGAGGAGGCCAGTTCTGTTCCACCGCGCGGATTCGCCGGGTCGGTGACGTTACGCACGACGATCTCGCCGCCGGACGTCGCCGGATCCATGTTGAGCGTCACCGAGGACACGGTGGCCTTCTGCTGGAGCTTGACGACGATCGTCACGGAGGTCTCGTCGCGGAACTGGTTGTTGTCGAACCAGCGCGAGGACCAGGACGTCGACGGGTTCGAGTCGATCATGTTGATCGCGCGGTCCGGGTGGTCGCCGTCGTCGTTGTTCCACGACAGGACCTGCACGGAGGAGATCACGGGCGTCACGGAGGGCGCCGGCGGCGGCGTGGTGGTCAGGTTCGGCGCGGGTTCGCTCTGGTTCTGGTCGGGGTTGAGGCCGGCGCGCAGGGACTGACCCAAGTCGAGGTCGGTGACGGGGCGCGTCGCCATCCACGGGCCCCAGATCGCTCCGAAGAGGAACAGGACGAGGCCGAAGAGCAGCGCGGGCCGCGTCGGGTCGATGAGCTTGCCGGAGCGCTCGGGCGTCTCCTTGGTGGGCTTGGGCTCGTGCGCGGTCGACGAGGCCGTGGCGGGCACCGTGGGCGCGGCCGGGATCGCGGACAGGACCTCGGTGGCCTCCTCAGCGGGGGCAGCGGGCACGGGCTCCTCGTCGATCGGGCGCACGCGCGGGATCTGGTGGGTCGAGGGCGCGTCGGCGAGCGGCTCGGGGTGGGGGAAGTCCGTGTTGTAGGCCTCGCCCTCGCGCTCGTAGCCGCTGGAGGCGGGCATGGGCGGCGGGGGAGCGAGGGGGAACGCGGTCGTGGGAACCTCGGCGGCGTCCACGCCGTCCTCGGCGCCCTCGGCCAGCGGCTCGACGCCGAGCTCGGCCAGGGCCTCGGCGATCTGCTGGGCCTCGGGGGCCGCCGGGGTGTGGGCCTCCTCGGCCTCGTCCGCGGCCTCGGTGATGGCATCGAGGGCGGGGCCGGCCAGGGTCTCGACGAGGGCCGGGTTCTCGACGGGGGCCTGCGTCGCGGGGCCAAGCGTCGGCACCTCGGCGGGCGCCGCGACCGGGGGCGCGGGAACCGGCGGAACGGGGGCGGCGTCCTGGGCGGCGGGGGAGGGGACCTCCGGGGGTGCGGGGATCGGCGAATCAGAGATGACCTCGTCGAACGAGGGCAGTTTCGTCTTGTCGCCGGTCGGTTCTGGCGTGGGAGCCATCGCATCCTCCGTGTGATCGGGTGTGTGTTCCGCCATTATCGCAGTTTGGGCGGGAGTCGGCGTGGAGGACGCCGCCAGGATGTTCACCACAGAGGCGGGGACACGCAGGCGCGTCAGGAGGGGGCGCATCATGGCCGCGGACTCGCGGGGCGCGGCGAAGCGCAGGACCAGCAGGTACACGAGGCCGGTGATCGCCGAGACGACCGTGAGCTTAACGCCGGCCAGGGCCATGCGGCCCAGCGTCGAGCCGACGCTCGTGTGGACGCCCATGAGCCACAGGACGGCGAAGCCGACGATGCCTGAGACGACGGCCGCGCCGAGGTAGGACACGTAGGAGCGCAGCAGGCCGGAGCGGTCCACGTAGCGGTTCTCGCGCGAGACCCACACGATGGCGATGACGCCCTGGGTCAGGCGGCACGCGGTTTCGCCGAGCGCGGCGGCCACCACCCACCAGCGCGCGCCGGTCAGGGCGTACAGGGACCAGCCGACGATGACCTGGATGATGGTGGGGCCGATGCCCATAAGGAACACGGGCTTGACGTCCTCGTAGGCGAAGAAGACGCGTTGGCTCATGAGGACCATGCCGGTCGACGCGACGCCCGGCATGAGGGAGGTCAGGACGAGGGCGTAGCCGGTGACGGCGGCGGGATCCCCGCCCTTGGCGGCCATCGCGATCTCCATCATGGGGACCGATCCGGCCATGAGCATCGCGGCGGCGACGAGAGTCAGCGAGGTGATCGTGCGCACGCCTAGGTGGTAGCTGTCGGCGACGGCCTTGTCGTCGCCGTCGGCGACGGCGCCCGCCATTCGCGTGAAGATCGCGGTCGTCAGGGACACCGTGATGAGCGACTGGGGGACCATGAAGATCATGAACGCCGTCGAGTAGGCGAGGATGCCGACGACGCCGCCCTGGGCTCCGTTGCGGCCGATGAAGCCGTCGGCCATGGCCGCCAGGTTGTTCGTCGACAGGACGCCGACCTGGGAGACGCCGAGGGTCGCGAACGTCCAGCCGGCCACGCGGGGCATCGACCCGAAGGAGGTTCCGCGGAAGTGGAAGTCCGGCTTGAAGGAGATGCCGGCGCGCCTCATCGGCCACAGCAGGCACAGGGCCTGGCAGATAACGCCGAGGGTCGCCGATCCCGCGAGGACCCAGAACTGGGCGCCGGTCACGTCGCCCGCGGGGATGCCTCCGTCGGGTGCGCCGCCCCAGATCACGAGGAACAGGCCGAGGCCGGCGATGCCGACGACGTTGTTGACGACGGGCGCCCACATGTAGGGGCCGAAGATTTCGCGGGCGTTGAGGAGCTCGCCGAGGAGGTTATAGAGGCCGTAGAAGAAGAGCTGCGGCAGGCACAGGAGGGAGAAGAGGATCGCCAGGTTGCGGATGTCCTCCGTGTAACCGGCGGCCGTGATCATGACGAGGACGGGGGCCAGCACCATCGTCAGGAAAGTGACGACGAACAGGACGGTACCCGCCAGGGTCAGGAGGCGGTTGACGTAGGTGTCGCCGTCGTGGCGGCGCTTGATGGCGCCGACGATCTGGGGAACCAGGACCGCGTCGAAGATGCCGGAGGCCAGCAGGTTGAACACCGTGTTGGGCAGCGTGTTCGCGGTCTGGAAGGCGGCGCCGACGCCGCCGGCGGTGGCGCCAACCGCGGCGATGAGCATCGCGTTGCGCACGAAGCCGAGGATGCGCGAGACCATGGTTCCCGACGCCATGAGCGCCGACGCTCTCAGGATTGATCGGCGAGCCGTGTTCGAGCTCATGGGGTCTCCTTCGTCGTGTCTGTCTCGTGGTCGGTGGTGTCGTGCGGGGCATCCGAGGCCTCGTCCGGGCGTGGCGCCTCGTCGGTGGCGTCCGTCTGCGAGGCGCTGGCCTCGTTCGCGTCCGAGGCCTGCTTCTTGCGGGCGGCGCGGCTGCGCAGCGAACGGGTGATACCCGCGAGGAAGAGGAGGCCGAAGAGGGAGGCGATGACGGCCGTGATCGCGTCCTCCCAGCCGGCGCGCATGCGCACGGTGACGGTGCGGGAGTCGTCCAGGACGTAGCCGTCGGAGGTCGTGACCTTGTAGGTGACCTCGATGTCGCCGCTGCCGATCGCGCCGACGGGCACTTCCACCGTGGTCGCGCCGCGCGCGGCGAGCTCCTGGGAGAGGGCGGGGGTGGCGCGCAGTCGCGGGTCGTCGGGGATGAGAGTGACGTCCACGCGCACCGGCCAGTCGAGGTTGTTGCGGATCAGGACGGGGAACTTCGCGGACTTGTTGATCAGGTTGACGGCCGAGGAGGGTTCGACGGTCACGGAGGACAGCATGGTCGTGACCTGTGAGGTCATGGCGGTCGCCGCGTCCAGCTGTTCGGAGGGCGTGGATGTCGCGGAGAGGGCGGGAAGGATCGCGGGCGTGACGGAGTCGAAGACGGCGTCGGGGTCGTCCGTCGCGTTCGCGAGGGGCGTCAGGTTGGTCAGGGACGAGGCCATGGAGTCGATCGCGGTCCAGGTGTCGTCGGGGAGGGTGCCCGGGCCGACTGTGGTGCGTTCTACGTCGGTGGACTCGCTGGCGGCGATGTCCGAGAAGGAGGTCGCGCTCACCCACCGGGGTGAGTACAGCGCGGCCAAGCGGTGCGAGAGGCGTTCGTTGATCGTGGTGGTGCGATCGGCGGCGGCGAAGAGGGTGCGCGAGGAGGATGGGCGCTCGCGCGCGATGATGGCGGTGATGGCCGTGAGGGCCTGCTCGGCGTCGAGCTGGTCGCCGCCGCTGGCGTTCCACGACAGGATCGAGGCGATGTCCCCCTGCTGGGCGAGGGTGTGGGCGCCCGTTCCATCCGTCGTCGTCTCGCCGGTCGCGGGGTTGACGTTGACGCGCGCGTAGGAGGTGAAGGGCACGTCTTCGGCGGGGGTCAGGGCCGAGGTGGGGGCGATCGTGATCTGGTCGGCGGAGGCGAAGCCGGCCAGGAAGGATGTGCCGAATGTCGTGTCGGCCGGCCAGGCGACGTTGCGCAGGATCGTGGGGCCGGAATCGGGGATGGCCGTCTGGGTGGCGCTCTGGCCGACCGCGGTCGCCGCGGGGCTCGGCGTGGCGGTGGGCGAGGGCGTGGTGGAGGTCGAGGGGTGGCCGGAGGGGGAGGGGCTCGGCGTCGCGCCGCCGGTGCTGGGGGCGACCCATCCGCTTGCGCGCAGCGTCGAGGGGAAGGAGGCGATGGAGCCGGAGGCCAGGTTCCAGAAGCCACTGTTGCCCGACAGGGCGAGCGCGCCGAGGTCCGCGTCGCCGTCGGGCAGGGCGATGACCTCGGAGGCGGTCGACATGAAGGAGGCGACGAAGGCCTCGGACTGGAGCTCCTGGGAGCGCCGCGCCGGGTCGGTGGTCGTGGGGGCGGGCGTCGGCACGGGGGAAGGGGTCGGGCTCGGCGAGGCAGCGCCCGACTGCTCGCCCTGGTCGGACTGTGCCCCGGACTGTCCCCCGTCGGCGGAGGGCGAGGGCGAGGGGCTGGGCGCCGCCGTGGGCTGGGGGCCGCGGGGGATCAGGAGCGGGTCGACGGCCAGCGTCACTCCCGAGGTGCCGGCCAGGGTCAGGATCGCGGAGCGTTCGGCCTGGTTGTCGGCCGCGTTGGCCGAGGTCCACGGAACGACCGTCGAGACGCGCGAGGCTGCCACCTGCGCCCCGGAATCCCACACGAGGATCGTGCGGTCCTTGCCCGAGAAATTGCCCGAGCTCGCGGCGACGGTGGCGACGCGCGGCCCCCACTCCTCGGAGTCGGACAGGGGCAGCGAGGAGGTGGGGATGCGGATCTCGAAGGAGGTGGTCGTGCCGCGCGCGACGTCGGTGAGCTTTGTGGAGGCGGCGTGCGTGGCGTCGGGTTCGTCGTCGCTGAGCTGCGTGGTGAGCGCCGAGACGGAGATGGGGGTCTCGTTGGCGACGAACACGTCGAGGGCGACGGAGGCCAGGGTCGTCGGCGAATCGTTGCGGATCGTCCCGGAAATGACGACCTCGCTCTCGCTTGTAATGATCCGAGGTGAGAGGGAATCGATGGAGACGGACAGGCCAGAATCGGTGGGGAGCGTGCCCATGACGGCGGGACGCGACTGCCCGACCGCAGGCGTCGCGGCGGGCGCCGGCGCCGCCCCGGCCTCGTGAAGGGGCAGGCCGAGCGCGGCCGTCACCGCCGCGCACGCGGCGGCCACCCACACCCCGCGCCTAGCCACGGCTATCCCGGTAGAGCAGATCGAGGGCGATGCGCACGATGCGGCGCTCGTTGGGGTAGGCCAGCTGGCGCGACACGTCGCGCAGGGGAACCCACGCGGCAGCCTCGGCCTCGTGATCCGGGTCCCCCTCCACGGTGATCGTGCCGGACTCATACCCCATCAGGTAGTGATGGACGACCTTGTGGACGCGGCGGTCGTTGCCGGAGAACCAGTAGTCGATGGAGGCGAGGTGGCGGATGATGCGCCCGTGGATGCCGGTTTCCTCGGCAACCTCGCGCAGTGCGGCCTGCTGAGGAGTCTCGGACCCCTCCAGGTGCCCCTTGGGTAGGCACCACTCGACGCGGCCCGCGCGATTGCGTCGAGCGATCAGCGCCGCATAGGGAATTCCGTCACGTACATCGACGACGATGCCGCCCGCGCTGGTTTCCGCGGAAATCGGCAGGTGAGAGCGGCCTTGGCGCACGGAAGCGGACCGACGCGGGGGTCTGGGAACCCCGGCTCGGCGGTCAACGGAACGTGCAGGCATGACTCCACTTTAGCCGGTGGGCGGCCCCCGGTAGTCGGCCAGGGCGCTTTCCTGGCATGCTTAGGGGCGATGAGTACCCAGTCAACTTCCCCGAATAACGGCCCCGTGACCGCGCAAAACGCCGGAACGACGGACATTCCTACCCTCATGGCGAACGCCACGAGGACGTTTGCGGCGCTCCCGCCCGCGATTATGGAACTCGGCACGATTTTCGACGAGGCCGGGGAGGAGCTCGCGCTTGTCGGCGGGCCAGTGCGCGACGCCTTCCTGGGGGTGACGCCACACGACTTCGACATGACGACCTCCGCGCGTCCCGAACGCACCGAGGAGCTTCTGGCCCAGTGGGGTAACGCGACGTGGGACATTGGCAAGGAGTTCGGAACGATTGGGGGTCGCCGAGGCGACCTGATCGTCGAGGTGACGACGTATCGCACCGACGAGTACGAGATCGGCTCGCGCAAGCCGGAGGTGACCTTCGGCGACACGCTCGAAGGCGACCTGACGCGCCGCGACTTCACGGTTAACGCCATGGCGATGCGCCTGCCGCAGATGGCCCTCGTCGACCCGTGCGGCGGCCTGGCAGACCTCGCGGACGGCAACCTGCGCACCCCCGTGTCCGCCGAGCAGTCCTTCGACGACGACCCGCTGCGCATCATGCGCGCCGCGCGCTTTAGCGCCCAGCTGGGCCTCGACGTCGACCTGGACGTCATGAACGCGATGGAGACCATGGCCTCGCGCCTGGACATCGTGTCCGCCGAGCGCATCCGCGCCGAGCTTGAGCGCCTCATCATCTCCCCCTACCCGCGCCGCGGCATCGAGCTGATGGTGCACACGGGCGTCGCCGACATCGTCCTGCCCGAGGTCGCCGCCCTCGTGTCCACGGTCGACGAGCATAAGCGCCACAAGGACGTCTACGAGCACACCCTTACCGTCGTCGAGCAGGCCATGGACCTGGAGACCGGCCCGGACGGCCCCGTCCCGGCCCCCGACTTCGTCCTGCGCTTCGCGGCCCTCATGCACGACGTCGGCAAGCCGGCGACGCGCCGCTTCGAGCCGAACGGCTCCGTGTCCTTCCACCACCACGAAATCGTGGGCGCGAAGATGACGCGCAAGCGCATGAAGGCCCTCCACTTCGACAAGGCGACGATCGAGGCCGTCTCCACCCTGGTCGCGCTGCACCTGCGCTTCCACGGCTACGGCGAGGCCGCCTGGTCCGACTCCGCGGTGCGCCGCTACGTGGCCGACGCGGGCGACCTCCTCGAGCGTCTCCACCGCCTCACGCGCGCCGACTGCACGACCCGCAACCGCCGCAAGGCCAACTACCTGTCCGCCGCCTACGACGACCTGGAGGCGCGCATCGGGGCCCTGCGCGAGCAGGAGGAGCTCGACGCGATCCGCCCAGACCTCGACGGTGACCAGATCATGGACATCCTGGGGCTGCGCCCCTCGCGCGCCGTCAAGATCGCCCGCGACTACCTGCTGGAGCTGCGCATGGAGCGCGGACCGCTGGGCGAGGAGGCCGCCCGCGAGGCGCTCCTGGAGTGGTGGGCCTCGGAGGACGTGCGCGCCCTCGCCGAGGAATATCAGGCGCAGCAGGCCCGCTGGGAGGCCAAGGTCGCCGAGAAGAAGGCACGCAAGGCCGCCGCGAAGGCAGCCCGCGAGGCGCAGGACTAGAGGCGCGGCGGGCCGCGAAAACGCGAGCGAGCGGGGCCTTCGGCCCGGGAGGGGGCGACCATCGTCACGCCCGCGCACGGTGCGTGCCCACCTGCCACGGACGTACCCTGGTGACAATTGACCTATACGTGAGGAGAGTCCCCGCATGAGCACGTTCACCCCCGAGAAGGCCTCCGCCGACATCGGCGTGTACGGCCTGGGAGTCATGGGCGCCAACCTCGCCCGCAACCTGGCCCGCAACGGCTACGCGACCGCCGTCTTCAACCGCACGCCCGCGCGCACCGACAAGCTCATGGCCGAGCACGGCGACGAGGCGACCTTCGTCCCCGCGTCCACGCTCGAGGACTTCGTCGCCTCCCTGCGCACGCCGCGCGTCGCCATCATGATGGTCCAGGCCGGCCCCTCGACGGATGCCGTCATGGGCCAGCTCGCCGACCTCATGGACGAGGGCGATATCATCGTCGACTGCGGCAACTCCCTGTTTACCGACACGATCCGCCGCGAAAAGTGGGCCGCCGAGCGCGGGCTGCACTTCGTGGGCGCGGGCGTCTCCGGCGGCGAGGAGGGCGCCCTGTGGGGTCCCTCCATCATGCCCGGCGGCACCCCGGCCTCGTACGACCGCCTCGGCCCCATGTTCGAGGCGATCGCCGCCACCTACGACGGCGTGCCCTGCTGCACGTACATTGGCGCGAACGGCGCCGGCCACTTCGTGAAGATGGTGCACAACGGCATCGAGTACGCGGACATGCAGGTCATCGCCGAGGCCTACACCCTCCTGCGCGAGGGCCTGGGCGCGACGCCGGCCGAGATTGCCGACATTTTCGCCGCCTGGAACGAGGGCGAGCTCAACTCCTACCTCATGGAGATCACCGTCGAGGTCCTGCGCCAGGTGGACGCCGAGACCGGCAAGCCCCTCGTCGATCTCATCGTGGACGCCGCCTCGCAGAAGGGCACCGGCAAGTGGACGGTGCAGACCGCCCTCGACCTGGCCGTCCCCGTCACCGCGATCGGCGAGGCGACCTTCGCGCGCGGCGCGTCCTCCGAGCCCGCCCAGCGCGCGGCCGGACAGGCGCTCGCGGGCAACGCCACCGCACTCGTCATCGAGTTGGACGAGGCCCGGGCCGCGTTCATCGAGGACGTGCGCCAGGCGTTGTTCGCCTCCAAGATCGTCGCCTACTCGCAGGGCTTCGACGAGATCGAGGCGGGCGCGAAGGAATACGAGTGGGGCATCGACAAGGGCGCCCTGGCTCGCATCTGGCGCGCGGGCTGCATCATCCGCGCCGCCTTCCTCGACGACATCACGCGCGCCTACGAGGCCGACCCCGACCTGCCGCTGCTGCTGGCCGCCGAGCCCTTCGCGACCCGCTTCCAGGAGTGCACGCCCGCGCTGCGCCGCGTCGTGGCTCAGGCGGCCCTCGCGGGCGTTCCGATCCCCGTGTTCGCCTCCTCCTTGGCCTACTTCGACCAGATTCGCGCGACGCGCCTTCCCGCGGCCCTCATCCAGGGTCAGCGCGACTTCTTCGGCTCGCATACCTACCACCGGGTCGATAAGGAAGGTGTTTTCCATACTCTCTGGGCCGCCCCCGGGCGTCCCGAGGAGCAGTGGTCCTAATACGACCTCACTGAAGGACCGCTGGCAGGGGGGTGAGTGCGCTGCAACGCGCACCCACCCCCCTGTGTTTGTATTCATACATTGGGGTTCTTTCAGGAAACATGGTTAACCTAGGGGTACAACAATCCGCTGAAAGGGCGAACACGTGGCGACTAGCAACGGAAAATCCAGCTGGAACGACATCGTCGAACCGGACAAGCACAGCGCGTCCGGGCGGGACTCCCTGCCCTCGCGACGCTCGTCGCGCTCCTCGAGGAAGGCCGCCAAGGCCTCGTCGAGTGACAAGAAGGGTCCCGCGAAGAAGCGTTTCCGCTGGGTCAAGCGCATTGGCTTCGGAATCCTGACCATCTTCCTGGGTATCTTCATCGCAGGCATGGCCGTGTTCCTGTACCTGTACAACACGCTGAGCATCCCCGCGCCGGATGACCTGGCGCTCGCGCAGAAGACCACCGTCTACTACTCGGATGGCACTACCGAGATGGGCACCCTCGGCGACATCAACAGGCAGATCATCGACACGACGACCCTGCCCGACTATGTGCCCAGGACGATCGTCGCCTCCGAGGACCGCACGTTCTACACGAACAACGGCGTCGACCTGAAGGGCATCTTCCGTGCCCTCGTCAACAACCTGCGCGGCGGCGCGCGCCAGGGTGGTTCGACCCTGACGCAGCAGTACGTTGAGCGCTACTACATGGGCGAGACCACGTCGTACACGGGCAAGCTCAAGGAAGCGGTCTTGGCGATTAAGATCAACCGCGAGAAGTCCAAGGACGAGGTCATCGGCGCGTACATGAACACGATCTACTTCGGTCGTGGCGCCTACGGCATTGACGCGGCCGCGCAGGCCTACTTCGGCCACGGCGCCGACCAGCTGACGCTGTCCGAGTCTGCACTGTTGGCCGCTGTCATTCCCGCGCCTTCCGCGTGGGATCCCGCCGTGAACCCGGATAAGGCGAAGGAGCGTTGGGAACGTGACCTGAACCTTATGGTCGAGGACGGGTGGCTGAGCCAGTCCGAGCGTAACGCCGCCGTGTTCCCCGAGACGATCGACCCCGACACGCTCAATAGCGAGTCGATGACGGGTACGAACGGCTACCTGATGGCCCAGGTTAAGGAGGAGCTGCTGGCCTCCGGACAGTTCGACGAGGACAAGATCGGCCAGGGTGGCCTGCGTATCACCTCCACGATCGACAAGGAGCACCAGGAGCAGGCTGTCGCCGCCGCCGAGGGCATGAACGAGGTCGATGGCTGGGATCCCACGTACCAGCACGTCGCCCTGTCGTCGATGGATCCTGAGACGGGCGAGATCCTCGCCGAGTATGCGGGCGCCGACTACGAGAAGCGCCAGCAGAACGCGGTGACGCAGGATATCGCGATGGCGGGTTCTTCCTTTAAGCCGTTCGCCCTCCTGGCGAACGCGCGCCTGGGTGGCACGGTGTACGACACCTATTCGGGTAAGTCGCCGCAGTACTTCCGAGGTATGGGGACCCCCGTGTCGAATGACGGCGGCTATTCTTTCGGCAACGTCACCCTCGTGAAGGCGACCGCGTACTCGATGAACACGGTGTTCGTGGGACTCAATGATGACGTGGAGCCGGAGAATACGATGAAGGCCGCGATCGACGCGGGCATCCCCGAGGACACGGTGGGCTTGAACGATGAGCTCCTCAACGTGCTGGGCCCCTCTTCGCCGCACAACATCGACTTGGCGACCGCGTACTCGACGATCGCGAACGGTGGCCAGCGCGTCACTCCGCACATTGTGAAGAAGGTTGAGGATTCCCACAACAAGCTCGTGTACTCGGGCGACGTTGAGCCCACGCGCGTCTTCGACGTCGAGGAGGTCTCGTCGATCATGCCGGCCCTCGAGGCCGTCACGAAGGGTGATGGCACGGCTAACCGCGTCGACAATTCGATCGCGCGCCTGGTGACCGCGGGCAAGACCGGCACCTCCTCGGACCAGCTCTCCGCGCAGTTCATCGGTTTCGTGCCCGGCATGGTGACCGCCGTGTCGATGTACCAGTCGGATGCTGACGGTAACTCTGTGCCCTTGGATGACGTGGGTGGCCTGGATCAGTTCCATGGCGGCGACTGGCCGGTGGACGTGTGGATCGACTACATGAAGCCGGCGACCGCGGACCTGCCGGGCGATGACTTCCCGTGGAAGGTCGAGTCGAACCGCAAGGTCCAGAACAACGCTCCGACGCCCGTGCCGACCGCGACGAGCGAGGCCCCGCAGTCCTCGTCCGAGCCGACTGCGACGCCGACCCCCGAGGCGACCCCCTCGGCTGAGCCGACGAAGGAGTCCGACGAGGACGGCAACAACGGCGGTGGTAACGGCGGCAACAACGGCGGCGGGAATCATAACGGCGGTGGTAACGGCGGCGGCAATAACAACGGCGGCGGCACCGGCGGCGGCAATAACAACGGCGGCGGGAACAACGGCGGCGGCAACGGTGGAGGGAACACCGGCGGCGGCAACAATAACGGCGGCCGAAGAAACTAGCCGCGCGTCCTAGCGCCGAGCCTGCGGGCCCCGAGGAGAATCCTCGGGGCCCGCACTGTGTGTGGAGAGGCTCGCGCGTTGGGGAGAGGTCTCGGGCCTTCATGTTGCTTGTGCGTGTTTATCGCCGCGTGCGTCGCGCTGGAATGCCCTGTGTGCGTGCTCTGCGAGCGCTGAACAGTGCCGTGCGCCGATCCTTGTCGCGATAGTTAGTTCGGGCCGTGCACGCGGATAGGAAACGACGATACGGATAGGTTATGAGGCTCTTCGCATTGTGGGGTGTGGGGGTGGTGGTCGAAGCGTCCCGGGGGTCGTG
>ERZ1674201.120-NODE-120-length-13449-cov-10.962819_pt1 | contig 13449 bp, 9 predicted proteins | sample MGYA00581114_ERZ1674201 | MGnify/ENA primary metagenome ERZ1674201 (study PRJEB41354, sample SAMEA4873309) | human saliva metagenome | biome: human-associated habitat [ENVO:00009003]; feature: mouth environment [ENVO:08000002]; material: saliva material...
TCGAGATCAACCGTAAGGTGCTCGCTGACCTCGCTGTTAACAATCAGGAAGCTTTTAAGGCTATTGTTGACAAAGTAAAGTAAATTAATGACGCTCACGAACGTGGGCACTCGTTATAACGGAATGGAAGCTGTCGCCTGAAAGGGTGGCAGCTTTTTTTAAGTATAACAACAGCAAAACACCAGAACACTACAAGCAGCCCCTCCCCCTTGCCCCTCCCCCAAAGGGAGGGGAGTAGACACCGAGATATCCCTATGGTAGCTACTCTTGAGCTCTCTGAATCAATGGTAATTGCCCGAAGAGAGTAAAAGGAGAGGGGGGAGTGAACAGCGTGTTATCCCTATATAATTAGATGATTCTGTGGTTAAAATGAAAGAAGTAAAGAAGAAGTCCCTGAGCATAGGGGTGTCTCGCTATTTACTTGCCTCTCCTTTTGGAGAGGGGTTGGGGGTGAGGCTCTTGTTCAGATACATTGTGGCAATTCTGCTGCTCGTTGTAGGAGTGGGGCAGGGGGCACATGCGCAATATGTGATAACGAAAGAGACTGCGAGGTGTCTGACGAAGCAGGATTCTTTATTGTCGGATAATTTTGGGCAGAAGGTTGACGGACAACTTAGGAGTTCTTATCGTGCTGATACTGTAAGTCTTATTGACAAATACTTTCGTAGGGGTATGTCGAGAAAGGGCATACTGATGATTCCTAAGGGTAAACGACCTGCACCCGAAACCTATTTGAAACGAAGATATATAAGGCGACATCTGAAGAATTTTAAGGCAGGTGCATCGTGTATTGTTTCGAAAGAATTGTTAGAACGGCATCATGGCGACTCTATCGGTAAGGCTGATAATAGTCAGTTTATCATGATGAAATCGGAGATGGATAGTGTATTGATGAGAAGTCATGGCGACTTGTCGCACATCGAACATGAATTGGGAATCCCTGCAGGTGCGTGGAAACATCGGGTATTAGTAAGAATTGACATCCCCAAACCAAAGAAACTCAAGTTGAGGATGCCGTCGGGTAACGAAATCGGAGCGAATGTGTTATGGCTCCCGGGTGGACTTCTACCTACTGGATATAAAGAGGCGGTGATAGATAGGATTCCGAAAGGAAGATATAAAGCTTCGTTGATTGAGATTACCCAATGATTGTATAGAAAGAAACTTAAATAAGAGGCTATCGCTCATATTCACCTGATTTAAATGTAATGAATAATGAGGATTAGTATGATAAGGAAGCATAAACCTATGATACCATCAAGGACACGATTGGAAAAGTATTCGGGATTACGAGGGTAAATGTCAACATCTATTAGCTTTAATTCGCCAGTTTCAATCATACCTTGTATTATCTCTTTCTTACTTCTACCCTCTTTGAGAAACATTTCGAGTGTTTGTTGTTGTTCCTCATTCAGGTCTATATCATATGCTTGATTACGTTGAATTTGTCTCTGCTTCCATCTCTTGAATTGTTCTTTGTATGATTCTTTGAAGCAATCAAATACTGGTGATTCAGTTATCAAGGAATGATAACTATAATTATCTCTGATAATAAAGCGATGATAGACGAAGCGAAGTGCAGCACCTATATGAACCAATGTTAAGCCTATAAAGCCTCCAATAATGTCATGCATAGCTTAATACTCACCTCCAATCCCTCCCAAAGGGAGGAGGGCTTAAATAGGGTTATTTGTTATATTATTTATGTTTTGCCAAGTTCAGCTTGCAGAGCGTAAGTGCTTCTTCAGCTCGTCCATCCATCATATAGGCAGGGAAGGAGTAAAGGGCGTTGATAGTCTTGAGGTTATACTCCATAGTCTTGCGTTTTATCCATGAAGATTCGTTTGCGATAACCTTTTCAGGGTCTTTCATCTGAATGGTTATCAACCTGTTACCTTTAAAACGTATTAGGGAGAAGTCGGCAATCTCGTTCCATAATATTTCCTCAGCTCCGCAGATAGAGATACCTCTATCGGTAAATTCTATTTCTTTTTTATGGTTTATGAGAAGTTTTACCTTTTTATAAGCCATAAACAAACCGCCGCCACCAAAGAAGATGATGGAGAGAATGCCAGCAACTCTTATTGTCCATAGTGGATAAGTTGTGGTGGGGTTTTCTACGGTAAGGAGCCATACGCCCAAGACGGTAAACGCGATACAACCTAAGTAGGCAAGGATTTTCTTTGTCTGATTCATATATCTTTATTGTTTGATATTCTTCATACTCAATGCGATACGTTTGCGACGCATATCGACTTCGACGACACGGACGCGGACGTGCTGATGAAGGCGGATGACTTGTGTGGGGTCGGTGACGAAGCGGTCGGAGAGTTGAGAGATGTGGACGAGTCCGTCTTGATGGACACCGATGTCGACGAAGGCTCCGAAGTTGGTGATGTTTGTAACGATACCGGGGAGTTCCATTCCTATGATGAGGTCGGAGAGGGTATGGACATTCTTGTCGAATTCGAAGACTTCAACCTCTCCACGGGGATCGCGCCCAGGCTTCTCAAGTTCGGTGAGGATGTCGCGGAGGGTGGCCTCCCCCGACCCCTCCGAAAGGAGGGGAGGCAAACTTGTAGATACATTGCTGAGGTGTTGGGGAAGATTTAAAGCGCCCTTATCCTCTCGTGTGCGCATAGGCACTCCTCCCTTTTCGGGGAGGTTGGGTGGGGCTCCTCCCCTCCTTTCGGAGGGGTTGGGGGAGGCTTCTCTCCCCCTCTCCCTTCGGAGAGGGGGCTGGGGGGTGAGGTATCTCTTGACATCAATTTCTGCTAAGAGTTTCTTATTGCCAATGAGATCCTTTATCGTACATTTCAAGTCCTTCGCCATTTGCTCAACGATGTGATAGCTCTCGGGGTGAACGGCAGAGTTGTCGAGTGGGTTCTTGGCATCGGGAATACGGAGGAAGCCTGCACACTGCTGGAAGGCTGTATCACCTAAACGTTTCACCTTCTTGAGCTGGGCACGCGAGGTGAAAGGACCGTGCTCACGTCGGTAATCAATGATGTTGCGGGCAAGGGCAGGACCGAGTCCGCTGACGTAGGTGAGCAGGTGAAGGGAAGCCGTGTTGAGGTTGACTCCCACCTGATTGACACAACTCATCACCGTTTGGTCGAGTGAATGCTTAAGCTTTGATTGGTCGACATCGTGCTGATATTGTCCAACACCGATGCTCTTCGGGTCAATCTTCACGAGTTCAGCGAGTGGGTCCATCAGTCGTCTACCGATAGATATGGCTCCACGTGTGGTCACATCCTCCTTGGGGAACTCTTCGCGAGCCACTGGAGAAGCTGAATAGATGGAGGCACCGTCCTCGGAGACAAGGAAGATGGATGAAGCCCCACCCGACCTCCCCGAAGGGGGAGGAGACAAGCTTGCAAGTTCTTTGCTGAGGTGTGGGGGAAGATTTAAAGCGCCCTTATCCTCTCGTGTGCGCATAGGTACTCCCCTCCTTTCGGAGGGGTTGGGGGAGGCTTCTCTCCCCCTCTCCCTTCGGAGAGGGGGGTGGGGGGTGAGGCTGGTTTCCACAAACTCCTTACTCTCCCTGCTTGCCGTACCATTGCCAATGGCAATAGCCTCAATCTTATAAGTGTTTATCATCCTTTGCAGGGCTTCCGTGGCTTGTCTCGTTTGATTGCGTGGTGGATGCGGATAGATAATCTCATGATGAAGGAGGTTACCTTGTTCGTCAAGGCAAGCTATCTTACATCCGTTGGCAAAACCAGGGTCGAGGGCGAGAACACGTTTCTGACCGAGTGGTGCAGAGAGGAGAAGCTGGCGAAGGTTCTCGGTAAAGACCTTGATGGCCTCTTCATCGGCACGCTCCTTGCTCAGTGCGGCAAATTCGTTTTCAATGCTCGGATTGATAAGACGTTTGAAGGAGTCTTCAACGGCTTGGGTGACGAGAGTCTGGCACACTCCGTGTCCACGCACGAATTGGCGGGTGAGGCGTGAGATACATTCCTCGCCATCAATCGTGATGCTTACGCGCAAGATGCCTTGGTCCTCGCCACGACGCATAGCGAGCAGTCGATGGCTATTGCATCGTCGGAGAGGTTCGGAGAAATCGAAGTAATCAGCAAACTTCTGCGCCTCGTCAGTATCCTTCATTTTCTTGATGACCTTTGATGTGATGACAGCCCCACGCTGGTAAGCTGTGCGGACGGTATTGCGTGCTTGCTGGTTCTCGGAGATGATCTCGGCAATGATGTCCAAAGCCCCCTCCGACTCCCCCGAAAGGGGGAGAGGAGCCCCACCCAACCTCCCCGAAAGGGGAGGAGTGCCTATGCGCACACGAGAGGATAAAGATTCTTTGGCTCTTCCTTGATATTTCTGCAGAATACTTGCAAGTTTGTCTCCTCCCCCTTCGGGGAGGTCGGGTGGGGCTGTCGGTTTTTGGGCTTCCTCCATTATCGCCAACGCTAACGGCTCCAATCCCTGTTCACGGGCAATCTGCGCGCGTGTACGGCGTTTGGGTTTATATGGTAGGTAGATATCTTCCAGCTCTGTGGAATCCATACAAGCGAGAATCTTTGCTTCTAATTCTGGTGTGAGTTTCTCTTGCTCGCGGATTGTTTTGAGTATGGTCTCCTTACGTTTTCCGAGTTCCTTCAAACGGTCATAAAGTTCGCTGATATCAGTTATCTGCACCTCATCAAGTCCCCCTGTCCGCTCCTTACGATAGCGCGAGATGAAGGGAATCGTACAGCCCTCGTTTAGTAAGGTGAGAACAGCCGATACGCTTTGGAGGGGAAGGGAAAGCGAGTGGGAGATGAAGGAAGCACCAGATGCCCCCTCCGGCTCCCCCGAAGGGGGGAGAGCCCTATTTGCAGAGTGTTCGCTATTGTTCTTATACTCGTTTTCTTTGCTGTATGGTGGTTGTCTATTCATTTTCAGATATAGGTTTATGTTTTTGGATAAAAGCCTTACATATTATTTGGTAGTCAGGCTTTTTGTCTTAATCACGATGGTTGGATGTTTTTCTTGTCGTGGATCGTTTATATAAGTAAGGATGTCGGCAGAGAGGATGTCGGTGGGTTTGATACCCCTTGGCAAAGCCTCCGTTATACGTTGGGGAGTGAGCTTATAATCAATGATGGTCAACTTCTTTCGTGGTTTCCTTAGTTTACCATTTATTACCCATTGTAGTTCTGCAAGCGAGTTGGTTCGCATGATGATGATATCTTTGGGTGATTTACAGAATGTGATGTTCTTCCCTTGCTTTATCTGCTCTTCTACTGCGAATGTCTGTATGGATTCGATGGCGTAGGGCGGAATAAGTCCCAGTCTTTTTGCCACAATCTCTTTGGTCGAATCCGACCGCATCTCGTCAATAGTAACGTGCAGGAGGGAGTCGGGAAGGGGAGTACCGTCAATGACGCATAAGGTCTGCGCATGTGTGCTGAGAGTGGTGAGCACAGTCAGGATTATACAAGTCTGGGTTCTTTTCAGGTTCAGTTCCATTATAATCTTTTTGTTTGTCAAGATTATTTATATGCATAAAGCAGGATAGGCTTCTTGCTCTTGTCACAAAGGGCTTCGATTTTCTTCAACATAGCAGGGCTTGTGGTGAAGCATCCCCACGAAGCATCGGAGAGTGGGAGATAAGATGTGAGATGGTGCATAATGCCCACGTATCGGGAACTATGGATGAGAATATTTCTTCGTCTTGCATTGCTGTTTGATGCATCCAACCCATCAAGGGCAAAACGCAGTCCGACAGTAGTGGAATAGCCTTTCTCTGCAATCTTGAAAGCTCCGAGACTTGAGCATCTACTTTCTTCCTTATTTGAGAAAACAGGTTTCCACGCACTGTTCCCCTTTCCTTTGCCATGTGCGCAGGGACCAGTGTCGAGTACGGACAACGTGTTCAGGTCGATAATAGCCATTCGGTCCTCACCCGATGGGCGCGAAAAGTCTACGAGGATGCAATAGTCTTCGTTATACCCCTTTTCGTGACAGATCTCCCATACATCTTTGAAATAGCTTTGAAATGAATAGGATTTTATTTTCCAATAGCCCTTTATGCTAAAGTTGAGGATTAGAAGAGAGAGAAGAAAGAAAAAGAAGAAGCGGGCTCTCCCCCTTTTTGATTGTTTTTTGCTTTTCATTGCTGTTTTTTGCATGTAACGGTAATCACTCCCCTCTCCATTCGGAGAGGGGGCGGGGGTGAGGTATTACATCCCCCTCGCCTTCAGCAATCCCTTTGTATCAGGAGCTTTGAGGCCAGTGAAGTCAGAGAAAATCTGCATCAGGTCGCGTGTATTACCACGTGAGAGAATCTTCTGGCGGAAGTCATCACCCACCTTACGTGTCAGTGCACCGTGAGCCTCGAAGTAATCAGCAATGTTTGCGGCTAATACCTCACTCCACAGATAGCTGTAATAACCAGCTGCATATCCACCACCCCAAATATGGTTGAAGTAAGAAGTAGAGTAGCGTGGAGGAATCTGATTGTTCAGCAGCCCCATATCCGCCAGCACCTTCTTCTCGAAGGCTGGTGCCTCTTCAGCTGTCGGAACCTCAGATGGTGAGAGGCAATGCCAAGCCAAATCCACAGAGGTAGCAGCAAGGTTCTCGCCTAATGCGTAAGCCGAAAGGAAGTTGAGCGAACCTAACATCTTCTCACGCAGGGCATCTGGCATCGGCTCATTGGTCTTGTAATGGCGTGCATAGTGGTTGAACACCTCTGGTATGCTTGCGAACGACTCGTTAAACTGTGAAGGCATCTCCACGAAATCACGTGATACTGCAGTACCACTCAACGTGTTATACTTACAGTTAGAAAGCATACCGTGCAGGGCGTGTCCGAACTCGTGGAACATCGTCTGTGTCTCATCCCAAGTAAGGAGTGTTGGTTGACCCTCAGGTGCTTTCGCAAAGTTACATACATTATATATTAATGGTTTTTGATTCCTATCTGAGCTCTGCTTGAGGAAGGCACTCATCCACGCACCACCACGCTTTGTAGGACGGCGGAAGTAATCGCAATAGAAGAGTGCCAACTGCTTGCCGTCAGCATCTATCACGTCAAACACCTTCATGTCTTTATGATAGGTAGGGATATCCTTACGCTCGCGGAAGCTAAGTCCGTAGACACGATGAGCCGCATAGAAGATACCATTCACGAGTACCGAGTCAAGGTTGAAGTAAGGCTTCACGTCATCGTCTGAGAAACTATACTGATCCTTCTTCATCTTAGCTGAATAATAGAAGCGGTCGTAAGGCTGGAGGCGGAAGTCAGCACCCTCTGTCTTCTGAGCATACTCCTCAATCGCCTTTGTCTGAGCCTCGGACTTAGGTTTGTAAGCCTCAATCATCTGACGCAAGAAGGCATAGACGTTATCCGTATTCTTTGCCATCGTCTTTGAAAGCGAGTAAGAAGCATAGTTCTTGTAACCCATTAGCTGAGCCTTCTCCGCACGCAAACGAGCTATCTTCACGATGACAGGGAAGGTGTTGTAAGCACCTGTGCCGTCTGTACGATGAATAGAAGCGTTGTAGACACGCTCACGTAAGCCACGGTTTTCAAGACTTGCAAGGATAGGCTGCTGAGTGGTATTCGTAATCACGATACAGTAAGGTGCCTTCCCTCCACGGCTCTCAGCATCTTTCTTGCACTGAGCAATATCCGTCTCGCTGAGTCCTGCTAATTCCTTCACGTCACTGACCCATACGGTAGCCTCATTGGCAGCCTTAGGAAGCATATCGCCAAACTCCTGCTGAAGCTTTGCCAACTCCTTGTTGATTTCCTGCATACGTGCCATCTTCTCTTTGGGAAGCAAGGCACCGGCGTGGGTGAAGTCCTTGTAAACCACCTCTAATAACTTCTTGTCCTCGCCCTTGAGCGTCTTGTACTCATGGTCATAGACATACTTGATGCGCTGGAAGAACTTCTGGTTGAACTTTATTTCATTCTCAAACTCCGTCATCAGTGGTACGATACTTCCCTGTGCCTTCTCAATCTCAGGTGTCTTGTCAGCAGATACCAGTGCATAGAAGATGTTTGAGATACGTTCCAAGTCCTTTCCGCTCCGCTCGTAAGCCAAGATAGTATTAGCGAAGGTAGGTTTCTGTTTATTGTCCGTAATCTTCTTTATCTCAGCTCTCTGCTCAGCGATAGCCGCTTTGATAGCAGGGAGATAGTCTTCACCCTTGATACGGCTGAAATTAGGGGCGTTGAAAGGTAGCGTACTCTGTTTCATAAGCGAATTGCTGACCGTTTGTGTGGTCTTAGGTCTTGCTTTCTGTGCCTGACCTGTAAGTGCTGTGCAGGCAAGTCCCGCGGCAAGCACAACATTTTTAAAATTCTGTTTCATGTTCATAATATTGTTGGGTGATGGGTGATGGGTGTTGGGTGTTGATGATGTGTAGATTATAGTAATCATCAACGCACACCATCATCTGTGCTCATTGCCTGCAGGTGTTGATGGTGTGTAGATTATAGTAATCATCAACACCTATCACCTAACACCTCTCACCCCTTACCTATTTTACCGCAAACTTACATAAAAAAAACGAGATTATGAAATTAATGGGGTGGGAAATGATGGGTGATGGGTGTTGGGTGTTGGATGTTGGGTGTTGATGATGTGTGGGGTTGAATGTTGAATGTTGGGTGATGAATGTTGGGTGATGATGATATGTGGATTTACAATGAACTTTATAGAAACCATTACCACCCAACACCCACCATCCACCATCTATCAAAATATATTGACAAAATATGCAAAGTAAACGTGGGGGATGGGTGAAAAAACGAGTTGTTTAAGAGCCTGCGTAAGTTCTTTGTTATCAAATAGTTGTAAAGATGGGCTCCAAAAGGTACTTTGTAAGGGTTCAAAAGGGCGTTAGTAAGGGGCTTAAAGGGCATCTTTTGCAAGTTAAAAGGGCGTTGTTTGTAAGCTGTTTGGTGGTCTTTATAAACTCAAAATGTGAAAAATTAGGACAAAAGGCGTCTTCAAAAGTTAGAGGGTGATAAGCTTTGCCACTTGCGTTTAAGAGCTTAGAAATGTCAAACAGAGTAACTTACGTTTCTTGTTGCAAACTTAGCGTTGTCCTGTATGTCTTATTATATAATAGCATTAGTTTATTATTGATGTTTCGAGAGAACTAAAGTAGTTTGAAGATAACCATAACATTAAAAAAAGAGTTAAGCCAATAACCTCTAATATCGTAGCTTAAGTTGTACGACATAAAGGTTGTTGGCTTAACCCTTTCTATATTCTCAATTATAAAGCTTACTCGAATGGCTGAATAATCATACCATTAGAAGGAGAATTGTCTTGTAAAGCAGCAAGACCCTTATTAATTGTTAGGGCATAGCTACCCGTTTGATTTGAAGGTACAGCACTTGATGTCCAGTAATAACCTGTGACACCAGCAGATTGGAACTTATAGTTATTATTACCAGTGCTATAATAGCCTAAGAAAGGAAGGTAGAAATATTGGTTCATCTCTGTGATAATAGGGAGTTGCTGTGAAGCCGCTTTTGCAACTCTCGTATAAGTGTCACGCAAATCAGTCGAAGCGTTATCTGGATGATGACTGTCAGTGAATCCTGCAATATTTGCTTTCTTCTTAAACCACATACCACCCTTATAGAGATAGCTCATTGTTGACCAAAGCTCATCAGCATCATAATGCGGATCACCCTTCAGCACATACCATGCCATCTCATTGGCATTAGGGAGAGCTGCAAAATGAGCGGTTGTAGCATCAAAACGTCCTGTTGCTGTACGAGGGCGATTATAACTATCGCTTCCTGGTAGTGGATAATTTTGACTACTTGTAGTCAAGAATCTCGTTGGTTGCCATGGGTCAGCACTGTTCCATTCATGTCCATCCCAGAAGTTCTTCTTTGCATCCCAGAGATAATAGTTTGTACCGCCAAAGTCGTTGATGTTAAGATTTGCGGTAATATCGTGTATTGAACCCGGAACAAAAGTAAGTGTAACATACTTGGTTACAGTACCATCAATAGAGCCTTTAGGATTATCTGTTGTGTTACGGAGCCAATAACGAATGCGAAGGTTGTGTGTTCCTGGAGCAATTACGGCGTAAGACGCGTTCTTACTCATGTCAGCAGCAGTATTGTCAATATCAAAACCACTTCCTGTCGTAAGTGTGATGGTCTTTGAACCGCCAGAAGCAAGTGAGAGTGTACCGTCTGTTGTAATATTGTAAACACCAGCAATGTTATCCTCTGATGATATTTCAATCTTTATAATCTTACTACGATTCACATAAGCATTACTTGAACGAGGGATAAGACAGATGTAAGAAGCCTTATGTTCAAGGGTAAATTTATAATCTTTACCCATCTTTGTAGCGGTTGCAATACCACAGTCCCCCGACTCACCAGCGTGGTCGAAGTTGTTTGGGGCAGACTGTGTTTGTTTGTTCTTAATCTCCACTTGTGGCTGTGAGCCTTTCAAAGCCTTGTTCGTATAAACTACATCATGGGTCGTTCCGGTATATCTACCAGCAAGTTTAAATAATGCATTCGACTTCTTTGATGCGATAGGGAATGTAGCTGTAGCACTCTGGCGCCACTGCCCAGAATTATCTTTCACGAGAATGTTATCAGTTTCTTTCCAGATAACAGAAGCACCGCCCCCCTTCGTGTGGTCGTAAATAATTGTACGCGTTGCAGCACTCTCTTGAGAAATACCACTGAATGTTATAGAATCCTCAACATTGCTACGTGTTTCCTGTGAGCCTTGCAATATATCTTCATTTGAGCAACTGGTAATTAACGCAGCACCTGTCAATGCGCAACCTACCCATGACAACATCAAACGTATAGTTTTAATCTTCATATCTCTATTTATTTCTTACTCGTTAAGTGTGGTTAATCTTATATGTAAATAACTTATTCACTCCAATTATTACTTACACTCACTACCTCTTCATCTTCCCAGAAAGGTGATTGTTTTGCATCGCCAGCACCTTCACCAGGGTTAATACTACCTGCATTACCACTGGCGCTTTGCAAAATTGATTCTATATTTGTATTCAACAAATTACATTCTGGCTTTACGTACAGACTACGTTCTGATTTTTCCTTCTTGTTCATCTAATTTGAATGGCTTAATTTTCTACTATTATCCTAACTACGAGTTACCAATCTTATATGCTTAAATGCACCTCTGATTATGATACGGTCGAGGCTATTACGCCACATCATATATCGCCGTAGTTTTAGTTTTTGGGTTAATTTGTGTGCAAAGTTAAGAAAAATAGTTGAAAGCAACAAGCATGATAATGGAATTAATACAAGGGAAGAGTAAAAATAACTTTTTACTAATATCTGATAGGTTGACAATTACCTACGCTGAATAATCACGTAAATGATAACGGGGGCGCCGATGAGTGGGGTGACAGCATTAAGTGGGATTATACCTGATTCGCCAGGAAGATAACAAATAAAGTTGCAAAGTAAAGCGATTACAGCACCGCTCAACACTGTTCCTGGAAGAAGTATCTGATGATTCTCAGTACGGAATAAGAGGCGGGCTATATGTGGAATAGCTAACCCGATAAATGAAATAGGACCACAGAAAGCGGTTGTGATGGCTGTTAGCAAACCTACGACTACTAATAGTATATTGCGAATCTGGCGTGTGCTAATCCCTAAACTCTCTGCATATTGTGGTCCTAAGAGTAGGATGTTCAGTGGCTTTACCAATAAAAAAGAAGCTATAATACCTATTAAACAGAGAATAGAAAAAAGAGGAATATGATTCATTGATACAGCTCCAAAATTACCCATTCCCCATACCATGTAGCTTTTCACGCCTTCTTCCGATGCAAAGAAATTCAAAAGAGAAACAGCGGAAGAAGAAACATATCCCACCATGATACCCACTATCAGTAATAAAACACTATTGCGCACTAAAGTGGAAAGGAACAAGATGAGTGCTGTTACAGCGATTGCTCCAACGAAAGCTGCGGTAAGAATGGCAAGAAAGCCTGAAACAGTAAAGATAGAAGTAGAGACAGTTCCACCCAATAGTAGCATCACCAAGGCAACACCTAAGCCTGCACCAGAACTGATTCCAAATACATCTGGACCTGCTAAAGGATTGCGAAAGGCTGTTTGAAGCATTAAACCACAAACTGACAACGATGCTCCACAAAGTATGGCAGTGAGTGTTTGAGGGAGTCGGTTCTCTAAAATAATATATTCCCAGCTTTCTTTTCCTATGAAACGACCACACAGAATATCTAATATATCAGCAAAGGGTATCTGAACAGAACCAGTTGTAAGGTTCAGTCCAAATAGAAGTAGGATACTTGTTGCTAAGCATATAAAAAGAAGAATATTCCGTTTCATTATTTTATCGTTTCGGTTTTATCAATCTTCTAACTTCTGATAATAACGCAGTGGGGCAATCTTCAAGTCGGGATGGAAAAGTTGAATCAAGTCTGAGAGCAACCAATCGGGACGCCAACTGACCTCCTCAAAGTAGGGTTTACTATCTACCTTACAGCCATATATTTCCTTTGTTTGATAAGGTTTTAGCTTTGCGTAACCTTGATATTCTGCCAATAAAACTCGGCGATTGAAATTACTATTATAACTTAATATCCAAAAATCACTTTGTGCGAACTTATCCAAGATCGTTTCAAAAGGCATTGCAAGACTTCCACTATGCTTATCATTTGAATAAGCATAGCGTCCATGTGCATCTTTATATAGTAAACCCACACTGCTCTCGCCACCCGGTAGATACCACACAGCACCCACTTTTCTGTCAGGTAAGACACTACGAGTAACCTTACTTTGACTTGCCTTTTGCCTTAAAGACTTATAGTTTTGTTTAACAACAGCAAATAAAGAGTCGGCTTCATGCTCCCGTCCAAAGAGAATACCATAAAACTTCATCCATTCAGCACGCCCTAAAGCAGAACGCTCCATGTAGTCGGCACATTCAATTATGGGTACTCCTATCTGTTCTAAACGACCATAACCACCATTGTTTTCAAAGGGAGAAAGTAGTATTGCATCTGCATTTAGGTCTATAATTCGCTCTACATCAGGCTTCATTGCATCACCACAGTCTACAATGCCGCCCTTTATTCTTGCGCGTTTCTGAATATCTGGGATAATCATATACTTCAAATCGGCAACACCAGCAATCGCTTTCTGTGCATGAAGCATCTCAACAAGGTTTGCATGGGCTGTCGTGAAGATAACAGTCTTGCGAAGGGGAATGACCACTTTTGTTCCGTCGTCAGGAACGTTTACATCCTTTCCGCGTTCAACAAGGTAGTAAGTATGTAGAACGGTTCCCGCTTTCCAAGGATTCAACAAGCGTACAACCACATAATCTTTCGTACGTTCGATTGTAATATTTCGAGCATACTGTAGTTCTGTTTTGTCTCCTTTCTCTTCTTTCTCGCTTTTATCAGCCACTTGCTTTTGATGATTACCACACGATA
>ERZ1674201.122-NODE-122-length-13434-cov-5.825099_pt1 | contig 13434 bp, 10 predicted proteins | sample MGYA00581114_ERZ1674201 | MGnify/ENA primary metagenome ERZ1674201 (study PRJEB41354, sample SAMEA4873309) | human saliva metagenome | biome: human-associated habitat [ENVO:00009003]; feature: mouth environment [ENVO:08000002]; material: saliva material...
GCGCTTCGTTCACACCGAAGAGGTCACTGGTTCGAACCCAGTATCACGCACCAATAACCCCCGTTTCAAGGAACGGGGGTTTTATTATGCCCACCGGTATTTGTGCCCACAAGCAGTACAAGCCCAGCCGCGGACACAACCACCCGAGAATGAGGTACCCCGTGACAACACCCGAACTCGCCGCAGCCACCGACTACGGACGCATGTACTCCCGCAAACGCGGAGGAGAACTCCTCGTCCCCTCCATCACCACCGTCATCGGGCAGCACGCCAACGACCTCAGCGGCTGGCACGGGTACATGGCCGCCAAAGCCGCCCTCGAAGACCAGCGCGCCTACCGCGCCACCGGATCCCACGGCCTCAAATTCGCCATCATCCGCGACGCAGCCAGCGCCTCCGAACGATACCGCGACGCAGCAGCCGCCCGAGGCGATCGCGTCCACAACTACGCCGAAAACGTCGCCCTACGCGCCATGGGCCGCGAACACAACCTCGATGAAAGCCGCGAACAGCTCATCATCAACGGCGAACAAGCCTACGCCGACCGCTTCGACGAATGGTGGGAAGCCTTCAAACCCCGCCCCCTCGCCGCCGAAGTCACCATCTGGAACGACACCGTCGGCTACGCGGGAACCCTCGACCTCGTCGCAGAAATCGCAGGACGAACCTGCATCATCGACTACAAAACCAAAGGCACCGACAAACGCGGCCGCGTCAAAGCGCTCGACGAAAAAGTCGTCATGCAGCTCGTCGCCGGACTCAAAGCCGAAGAATCCATCGTCGACCCCGACGAAGGCACCTGGGAACCCTGGAAATACGGCGACGCGCCCGTCCTCATGGGCGTAGCCCTCGGCGAAACGCAGGTGCTGCCGCAGCAGGCAAACCCCGCCGTGCTCGAACGCAACTGGTACAAGTTCTGCGCCCTGCGCCGCGTCTGGGAATTCGACCGCCAGGTCCAAGAATTTGAAGACCCCGCGCTCATGCCCGTAGTACCGCCGCCCGCGGCATAGGGGAGTAGCGGGCGTAGGGGAGAGGCTCAAACCCCTGCGGAGGTGAGCCTAGGGAGATGGGCTCAGCGAGGTGAGGCTCAGCCCTCACCCTGCCGCCTCCACCCCCAGCGCCTCGATTCGTTCTAGATTCGCGCTACTGAATCGGCGACAATAGAACAATAGGCAGAACGGCGCCCGCGCACCTGCTGTGAAGAATGCGCCCGCTGTGAAGAACCCGCTACTGGGAAAACCGCCAGCGCGGTTCTGCCACCATATTGAAATCCGTAAGCACATTCCCGGCACCCCGCCGGCAAAGGAGAACCATGACCATCCTGAGCATCCGCACCGTAGGCGACCCGGTGCTGCGCAGCGTCTGCGACCCCATCACCGTCTTCGACGACGACCTGGCACGGCTTATCGACGACATGCTAGAAACCATGTACGACGTGGGCGGCGTGGGCCTTGCCGGCCCGCAGATTGGCATCTCCAAGCAGATCTTCACCTTCGGCGGCATTGACGACCGCGAAGGCTACATCATCAACCCCGTGCTCGAAGTCGGCGAAGAAGACCAGGAAGGCGGCGAAGGCTGCCTGTCCGTGCCCGGTCAGAAGTCCGCAACCCCGCGAAAGAACTGGGCGCGCGTGACCGGCGTGGACCGCCACGGCGAACCCCTCGTACTGGAGGGTGAGGGCCTGTTCGCGCGCATGCTGCAGCACGAAACCGACCACCTGCACGGCAAGCTGTTCATCGACCGTCTCGTGGGTGAAGACCGCCAGCGCGTGATGCGTGCCCTGCGCGCCGCAGACTACAACAATGTCGCCGCGAAGACCGTGACCGAGCGTGCAACCCGCGTGGGCGGTGCCTTCGGTGCCGGTTCCTCCTTCGGTAGCTTCGGAAAGTAGGCTCACATGCTCAACATCATTTACGCAGGCACCCCCGACGTTGCTGTGCCCCCGCTCGACTACCTGGCGAACTCCGATAAGGTGCGCGTGGTTGGCGTGCTCACCCGCGAAGACGCCCCCGTGGGCCGCAAGCGCGTGCTCACCCCCTCCCCGGTCGCGCAGCGCGCCGAAGAGCTCGGCCTGCCCATCGTGAAGGCAAACCGCTGGAACGACGAAGCCGCCGCAGCCATCGCCGAACTGAACGCTGACGCAGCCGCCGTGGTCGCCTACGGTGCCCTGCTGCCGCTGCCCGCGCTCGAATCCCTGCGCTACGGCTGGGTCAACCTGCACTTCTCCAAGCTGCCCGCATGGCGCGGCGCCGCTCCCGTACAGCGCGCCCTCATCGCTGGTGAGCAGGAAATTTTCTCCACCACCTTCCTGCTCGAAGAAGGTCTGGACACCGGCCCCACCTTCGAACAGGAATCCACCCCCGTAGCCGCCGACGACACCGCAGGCACCGTGCTGATGCGCCTGGCCACCAGCGGCGGCGCGCTACTTGAACGCACCTTCGAACGCCTCGAAGCGGGCGAGAACGGCACCGTGCAGGTCGAGGACGAGTCGGTCAGCTACGCCTCCAAGATGAGCATTGCCGACGGCCGCCTCACCTGGACCGAACCCGCCGAGCAGATCCTGGCACGCTTCCGTGGCGTCACCCCCGAACCCGGCGCATGGTGCGAACTGGGCGAAAACCGCTTCAAGATCGGTGGTCTGGCGGTAGCCGACGAGCGCCTGGTGCAGTCCCTGACCGAGGCGAACGGCGGCCCCCTCGCACCCGGTGCGGTGCGTCTGCACGCGAAGAAGGTACTGGTCGGCACCGGTACCGAACCCCTGATGCTGCTGCAGGTTCAGCCTGCCGGTAAGAAAATGATGGATGCGCCCGCGTGGGCTCGCGGCGCTGGCAAGGACATGGCGGAAGGCCTGGTGGTACTCGCATGAGCAACGAAAAGCGCCCTTACAAGGGAGGACACGGCAAGCCCGGTCACTCCGGTAACGCTGGCAACGGCAAGTTCGGCCAGGGTAGCGGTCAGGGTAAGTTCAATCAGGGCGGCGGTCAGGGTGAGGGCGGTGCGAAGCGTAAGCGTCGCCGCCGCTCCGGCGCTGGCAGCGGCTCTGGTGTGAGCGAGCAGAACCGCCAGCAGTCCCAGAGCTCCCAGCGTACTCAGAACCAGCGCTCCCAGAATCAAAGCTCGCAGGGCCGCCCGCAGAAGTGGGACAACAACTCCCGCAGCGAATCCCGCACCGGCCGCCGCTTTGACGGCCTGACCAGCGTCGAACGCGCCGCACGCCGCGCCAAGACCGAGCACGACGACACCAAACGCGGTGGCGGCGGCACCTCCCAGCGCAATAAGAGCGGCCACGAACGCAACCGCCGCTCCATGTCCGCCCGCGAATTCTCCGCGGCGGCACCCTCCGCACGCTCGCGTACCGCAGACACCGCACGCGCAACCGTCTTCGACGTATTGCGCTCCGTTGCCGAATCTGACGCCTACGCGAACCTCGTGCTGCCCAAGGCGATTCGTAGCCACCGCCTTGACCACCGCGACGCAGGCTTCGCAACCGAGCTGACCTACGGCACGCTACGCCACCAGGGCACCTACGACGCAATCCTCAGCCGCTGCGTAGACCGCCCCATCGAGAAGGTTGGCACCACCACCCTCATCGTGCTGCGCATGGGTGTGCACCAGCTGCTGAATATGCGCGTTCCCGCCCACGCGGCACTGAACCAGAGCGTGTCCCTGGCACGCGAAAAGATCGGTGCGGGCCCGGCAAGCTTCATCAACGCGGTGCTACGCCGCGTCTCCGAGCGCACCCCCGAAGAGTGGTACGAACTCATCATCGAGAACGCGAAGGACGACACCGAGCGCATGGCGCTGCTCGCCTCGCACCCCGGCTGGATTGTGCGTTCCATGCGCCAGGCACTCGTCGCGCACGGCCGCCCCGCCTCCGAAATTGAGCAGCTGCTCGAAGCAGACAACCTCGCCCCCGTGGTGAACCTGGTTGCGCTGCCCGGCCTGGGTAGCCTCGACGAGGCACGCGAACAGGGCGCCGTCGACGGCGAGCTGGTTGAAAGTTCGGCGCTGTACGCCTCCGGCGACTTGGCGCGCCTGGAATCCGTACGTGAAGGCACCGTCCGCGCGCAGGATGCCGGCTCCCAGCTGGTAGCACGCGCGCTCGCCGCAGCACCCCTGGACGGCGCCGACACCGCCTGGCTCGACCTGTGCGCGGGCCCCGGCGGTAAGGCGGCGCTGCTCGGCGCTATCGGTGTTCAGCGCGGCGCATCCCTGGTCGCCAACGAGGCGGCACCGCACCGCGCGCAGCTCGTGGAATCCTCCATGCGCCCCCTGCCCGAGGACAGCTACACGGTGCTCACCGGTGACGGCCGCCAGATCCGCGGGACCCTGAGCAAGAACGCCTCCGCACTGCCCGGCTCCATTGAACCCGGTCAGCTTTTCGACCGCGTCATGGTGGATGTGCCCTGCTCCGGCCTGGGTGCCCTGCGCCGCCGCCCCGAGGCGCGTTGGCGCAAGTCCCCGCGCGATATCGCCGAGCTGCTACCCCTGCAGCGTCAGCTCCTAGACGCGGCCATTGAGGGGACCCGCCCCGGCGGCGTGATCGCCTACGTGACCTGCTCCCCGCACGCGGCAGAAACCCAGAACATTGTTGCCGAGGTGCTCGAAAGCGGCGCAGTGAGCCTGCTCGACTCGGCTGCCGCACTGCGCGAGGTCGCCCTGCACACCGAGGGCGCGAACGGCGAACCCGTGAGCGTGCTGGCGGGGGAGAAGGACCCCGGCCACACCCCCGAAATCAAGGTCAAGAAGGGTGCGCCGGTCGTGAAGGCTTCGGAGAACCCGACCACCGCACAGCTGTGGCCGCACGTGCACGGAACCGACGCAATGTTCCTCGCCCTGCTGCGCAAGAACTAACCTCTTATCCGCCCGGCGCCCGCTCAACCGAGCGGGCGCCGGGGGAGTGCAACCTAAGGACAACACACATGGGTATTGCCATTAACCCCTCCATCCTCTCGGCGGATTTCGCGAACCTGCAGCGCGAGCTCGAACGCATCGCGACCGCCGATGCCGCGCATATTGACGTGATGGACAACCACTTCGTCCCCAACCTCACCTGGGGCCCGCCGGTGGTCAAGCGTCTGCGCGAGGTCTCGCCGGTGCCGTTCGACGTGCACCTGATGATTGAGGACGCCGACCGTTGGGCACCTCAGTACGCCAGCATGGGTTGCGAGTCGGTGACCTTCCACGCGGAGGCGGCAATCGCCCCCATCAAGCTGGCGCGCACCCTGCGTGCTGAGGGCGCGAAGGCTGGCATGGCGCTGCGCCCGGCAACCGCCGTGGAACCCTACCTGGACATGCTCAGCGAACTGGACATGCTGCTGATCATGACCGTGGAGCCCGGCTTCGGTGGCCAGGCGTTCCTGGACGTGACCCTGCCGAAGATTGCCCGCGCCGCCAAAGCGATTGAGGGCGCGAACCTGCCGGTGACCGTGCAGGTGGACGGCGGCATCACCGAAGAGACCATCCTGCGTGCCGCGGAGGCGGGCGCAACCTGCTTCGTTGCCGGCAGCTCGGTCTACGGTGTGGATGAGGCGCTCGGCGGACCGGAGGCGGCAATCGCCTCCCTGCGTGCGGCGGCTGCCTCGGTCAAGCGTGCCGGTTCCGGTTGCGGTTGCGGCCACTAGCGGTGCACGCGGGGAATGATGTACGCCGGTAACGGCGCCCCTGCGTTCTGAGCCCGGTACCCTGATTCGGCGCCTGTGCTGAATAAACCTCATACGCCCCGTTGTGAAGAGTTTGCCTCGTTGCGGATTCTCGCGGCGGGGCGTTGTGCGTGCCCGGGTGTTGTGTGTGCCTGGGCGCGTGCCCGGGCGCATACGTGAAGTCACCGCCGAGAGGGCGTAGGGCGGGGGAGAATCACCCCTTTTTAAGTGACATAATGTCAGCAAGACTATGACAAAGCGTGAAATATGTTAACCCGCGGAATTCCGCGGCAAAACCGGGCATTGCGACGGCCAGAGAAGCCAAACTGAACGCGCCTTGATGTAACACTCAGATATCTGTAAGGTTAGGTATAGTTTAGTCATTTATAGGGGGAACTATGTCTTTCAACCGATCCGAGCTGACCGACGCCGAGAACCACGGCGCATCGGGCGTTAACCGCCGCGCCTTCTTCGGCCTGGCGCTTGCCTCCTCGGCAGCTCTCGCCCTCGCAGCATGCAGCAGCGAGACCACCACGACCACCACTTCCGGCGGTTCCACCTCGGGCGGCTCCGGTAATGGCGGCACCCGAACCATCAAGGATATTGACGAAGAGAACGTAGAAGTTCCCGTCAACCCGCAGAAGGTTATCGTCCTCTCCGAACCCACCCTCGACGGCCTGCTCGCCCTCGGCGTGACCCCCGTCGGTTCCGTTTCCGGCCGCGGCCAGTCCGGCGTGCCCAACTACCTCGCCGACCGCGCCAAGGGCGTGCAGATTATCGGCACCGTCGCGCAGGTCAACTACGAGCAGATCGGCAACCTTGAGCCCGACCTGATTCTGGTCGACTCCACCGGCGTGGACAAGCGCTCCGACGCCTACGAAACCCTTAAGAAGATTGCTCCCGTCGTCTACTGCGGCTACGCGGGCGGCGACTGGCGCATCAACTTCCGCAACGTCGCTAACGCCATGAACATGGTCGACAAGGGCGAAGAAGTCATCAAGGCATACGAGTCAAGCGCCGCAACGCTGAAGGAGCAGCTCGCACCCAAGTACGGCGACAAGACCTTCTCCATCGTGCGTTGGGCAGGCAACGGCCCCGCCCTGATTCTGAAGGAACTGCCCGCCGGTCAGGTGCTCACCGACCTGGGCCTCAAGCGCCCCGAGGCGCAGGACCGCAACGGTCAGGGCCACTCCGAGCCCGTCTCCCTGGAGAACCTGGCAACCATCGACGCGGACTACATGTTCCTCGGCACCCTCGGCGGTGCAAGCCAGCAGAACCCCAACGCGCAGGGTACCGCGGGCCTGCAGGGCGCCGAAGAGGCACTGAAGAAGGCGAAGGAAACCTCCGGCTTCACCAACCTGAAGGCAGTTAAGGACGACCACGTCATCCTGGTTGAGGGCTCCAAGTGGACCTCCACCGGCGGCCCGCTGCTGCTCGACGGCATTATCGAGGACGTCAAGAAGGCACTTCCGCTCTAAATGCCCCGTGTGAAGTAACCACCCACCGAGGCTTCCTGAACCCCAGCCCGCCGCGACCTAAACTCGCGGCGGGCAGGGGATGCACGACCCACCACACCCATCCTCAAGGACCACAATGACCGAAACCCGACCCGCACGCACCGCAGCCCGCTACGGTGCCGTCGTGGCGCTCGCCGGCGCGCTCATCACCCCCGGAGCGGCACTGACCGGCACCACCATCGCATTCGCGGACACCCCCGCCGCTACTCAGCAGGACGCTAAGGCTGCCGTGACCATCTCCACCGAGAAGTGGCGCGAGGGCAAGCTCGTGCTACGTGGAACCGGCTTCACCAGCACCGCATCCGGCCGCGGCGCAGTGTTCGCTGTGAAGTTCCTCGACGCCCTGCCGGATGAGGCTCACCAGGCGATTAACCCGCTCACCAAGCAGGGCGGCAACTCGCCCGCGAACTTCATGGCAATCGCCAAGGAGGACGGCACCTTCGAGGTTGAGGTTGCTCTGCCGACCCCCGAGAACACTGGTCTGACCGCTGAGCATCTCAAGAGCAAGGGCTGGACCGTGGAGGGTACCAGCCACCGTATCCAGGTGCTTTCCGGCTCTCTGGGCGGTATGGATGCTGACGGTAACACCTACGACCGTCGCGCATCTGTGGCACAGAACATTACGCTGAGCGACCCGGCTCCGAGCCCGGCACCGACCGCTGAGCCCACTGCTGACCCCAGCGCCACCGCTGAGCCTTCTGCAACTGCCGAGCCCAGCGCAAGTGCAGACCCCTCTGCTACTGCTGACCCCAGCGCAACTGCAGAACCCACCCCCGCGCCTACCGCGGAGCCGACCCCCGAACCCAGCGCAGACTCGAAAACCTGCGCCCCCGCTGATGGCTCCTTCACCCCGCGCCTGACCATCGAGAACCCGAAGGCTGTTCAGGGCGGCAAGCTGCACCTGACCGGTGACGGCTGGTGCAACCCCGAAGACAAGAAGGCGTCCGTTATCGGTCTGAAGATTGACGACGGCAAGGTGTCCCGCAACGACGCCACCGCAGTCAACGACAACCGCACCATCTGGGCTATCGTCACCCCCGATGAGAACGGCCATATCGATGCCTGGATTGACCTGCCCACCCGCGACAACGCAGCCTTCAAGAATGACGAAGACGCCGCAAAGTACGCCTCCGGTGAGCACACCCTGCGCCTGCTGACCGGTAGCCTGCGCGACGGTGACCGCTCCGGAACCTACGGCGGCGCCAACAGCCAGGGCGGTATCAACACCACCTTCACCATTGGCGAGTACGCCCCCGGTGACGCGCCCGAGCCGATTAGCGCCTCCGAGCTGACCGACGGTAACGGCGTGCAGGTGAGTCGCGAGGGCTCCACCGTGACCGTGACCGTGCCGAATGCAGAGCCGGGCACCTGGGTGTACGCCGCGACCTACCTGGGCAACTCCCCGCAGACCCTGTACGGCTCCGGCTGGAAGCGCCTGGACGGTAACCGCAGCTTCAGCTACGAAACCAGCGTGAGCATGCCCGCTGCCACCTACCGCGTGGTCGTTCACAACGGCAACCAGGGCGCTGAAAATGCTGTGCTCGGTTTTGCCGACATGACCGTGGAGCGTGCCGTTACCCCTCGTCAGGAAGTTTCCCGCGATGAGCAGGACGCCAACGACCAGCTGGTCGAAGAGCTGAACGAGGACCCCGCAACCAGCACCTCCACCGCGCCGGTTCCCATGCGTAACGCGGGCGGCCGCCTCAGCACCCGCGCCACCGATGTGGACGCATCCCTCGCCGCCCTCTCGCAGAGCACCGCTCCGGTCGTGAACCGTGTGCAGGCTAAGGCGAAGGTTCAGAGCGCGCAGAAGAACCTGGCAACCAACCTGCAGAAGACCGAGGCTAACGCAAAGAAGGCTGTGAAGGCTGCGGGCGTATCCGGTTCGAAGAACTCGCAGAACACGCAGGGCTCCCAGAACTCCGCCGCAGGCACCAAGGCTCAGGGCCCGGTCATTGAGGGTACTGAGCTGACCGGCCTGACCAAGTGGGTGGTCAACAACGCCAACAACCTGCTGCTCTCGGCGGCTGGCCTGGTGGTTTTGGCTGCGGCTCTGATTCTGCGCACCTCCAAGAAGTAAGCTCTCTGACCATACATTCACACCGGCACCGGTTCACGCCCCGCACCCTTGAACAGGGGAGTGGGCCGGGTGCCCCTCCAACCACTCGGGTCACGACCCGCTGAACTGCACCGACCTACTGAACTTCACTGACACGAACCCGGTAGCGTTCAGCTTCGACCCCGGTAATTTTGAAAGGACCACCATGCGTGCACCTTTTTCGGGAGCCCCGAAGGCATCCCTGACCTCTAAGGCGCTGACCGCCTGCGCCGCCGCGACCCTGGCGCTTGGCTTGGGCGTTGGCACCGCATCCGCTCTGCCTCCGGGCGGTGCGAAGGCATCCACCCCCGGCACCTCTTCGACTGTTTCCTCCTCTGTGAGCGAGCACGGCGTGATTTCCTTTAGCGTGAGCGGCTTCCCCGCAAACACTGTGGTGTCCGTGAAGGTGGACGACGGTAACCTGTGCCCCTCCGATGCGGCACAGGGCGCTTGCGTGGTGCACCAGCAGAAGACCGATGGCAACGGTAACGTCTCCGGTTCCTTCGTTCTGCCGGATGTTGGCGCTGGCACCCACACCCTGCGTTTCCTTGCAACTGGTGAGAAGCGTGACAAGGACGGCAAGTACCTGGGCACCGAGGCGTACAGCAACCGTAGCCCCGAGTTCACCGTGGTGGGTGAGGGCGGTTCGGATAATTCCTCCTCGAACTCTTCGGGTTCTTCCTCGAACCGCGGCTCTTCCAGCTCGAAGAGCAACGGTGGTTCCTCGAACGGCGGCTCGAACTCTAACAACTCAGACTCTGCAGACGAGGCTCAGGGCTCTAACGATTCCAACGAGTCCTCGTCCAATGGTGGTTCGAACGGCTCCTCGAATGGTTCTGCAGGTGGCGCGGCTGAGGCTGAGACCGTGTACACCGACGCTGAGGGCAACACCATCACTAAGGAGGAGTACGACCGCCTGAACGCGGAAGCTGACTCTTCCGGTACCTCCGGTACCTCTGGCTCTTCCGCTGCGCCTGCTGCTTCGGCTTCTGCAAATGCCCAGAAGAAGGCGACCGCTTCGGCGAGCGCATCTTCTTCGTCTTCTGCGCGCGGTACTGCGTCGAACCCGAGCGCTTCAGCTTCGGGCGCGGCTAACACCGCATCCACCGTTCAGACCGTGACTTACGGTGCTGCGTTCCCGTGGATTGGCGTGGTGGTTCTGGGCGTAAGCATTGTGGGTGCCGCTGCGCTGCTGCTGACCCGTAAGCGCTAAGACTTAACGTCGGATGCGGGTGGGGGAGTAACCCGCCCGCTCCGGCGTTTCTCTCATTATCTACCGGTGTGCCGGGTGCCCCTCGTGTGGTGTGGGTGCGCCGGGTGTGCCTCCCCGTTTTCTTGTATCGAGCATAAGGAGCATAGTGGCCTTCACGAGCTCATTGTCCCGAGATGTTCAGCAGGAGAGTACGTCCCGTCAGGGTTCTGTGATTCAGGGGCAGAAGTTGGGTAAGCGCCTGGCTTTTCTGTTCTTGTTTGCGGTGCTTTTGGTGGGGGCTGTGGCTGCTTCTTTGCTGTTCGGGTCGAATAATCTTCCGCCGGATCAGGTTCTGGCTGTTTTCAATGGCACTGCTTCTGAGCAGGCGCAGACGATTGTGATGGAGCAGCGCATTCCGCGTACCCTGGTGGGTCTTGCGGCGGGTGCGGCGTTGGCGGTTGCCGGTTCTTTGATGCAGTCGTTGACTCGTAACCCGCTGGCTGAGCCCGGCCTGATGGGTGTGAATGCCGGTGCTGCGGTGGCTGTGATTGCTTCCGTGGTGGTTTTTGGCGTGATGGGTATTTGGCAGTACATGGTTGCTGCGACGATTGGTGGCGCGTTGGCTGCGGTGCTGGTGTACACGCTGGGTCGTGGCCGTGACGGGTCGATTGTGAAGCTCGCTCTGGCGGGTGTGGCGATTTCTGCGGCGCTGTCGGCGATTGCACAGGGCCTGATTTTGGCTGATCAGGATGCATATAACGAGTTCCGTGTGTGGGTTGCCGGTTCGCTGGAGGGCCGCGGTATGGATATCGCGTCGACGGTGGGTCCGGTGATTCTGCTGGGTATGCTGGTGGCGTTCTTTGTGGCTCCTGCGATTAATGCTCTGAGTATGGGCGAGGAGGCGGCGACCAGCCTCGGCGTGAGTGTGCGTACGACCCAGAATTTGACGTTGCTGGCGGTGACGGTGCTTGCCGGTGCGGCGACTGCTGCGGTGGGTCCGATTGGTTTTGTGGGTTTGGCGGTGCCGTTTGTGGTGCGTGCCCTACTCGGTAATGATGTGCGCTGGGTGAATTATGGTTCGGCGCTGTTGGGTCCGGTGTGGCTGCTGTGTGCTGACGTGTTGGCGCGTGTGCTGGTGGCTCCGCAGGAGACTCAGGTGGGTATTGTGGCGACTCTTGCCGGTGCCCCGGTGTTCTTGTTCTTGATGACTCGTCGTAAGGTGGAGGCTCTCTAATGTCGAATTCTTCCGCTGTTTCGACGGCGACCGTCACCACTGCAGCTAATCGTTCTGCGCGTCGTAGCGGCCGCGATTTGGGTGGCCGCCCGGTGTTGACTGTGCGCGGTCCGCTGAGTGCTCAGGTGCCGTGGCGTGTGCTGATTTTGAATGTGGCGTTGGTGGTGCTGATTGCGGCGCTGGCGTTTTGGGGCATGTTGCAGGGTGATTATAAGATCGCCCCGGAGAAGCTGATCCCGGCGCTGCTGGGTGAGGGCAAGCAGATTACGGTGACTTTCGCTCAGCAGCGTGCGGCGCGTATTGTGGCGGCGCTTCTGGTGGGTGCGGCGCTTGGTCTCTCGGGTGCGATTTTCCAGGTGATTTCGGGTAATGCCCTGGGTTCGCCGGATATTATCGGCTTCACGAATGGTGCCGCGACCGGTGCGCTGTTGCAGATTATTGTCTTCAATTCCGGCCCCGTTGAGGTTGCTCTGGGTGCTGTGGTTGGTGGCTTGGCGACTTCGGTGCTGGTGTGGTTGTTGACTCGCCGTACGGGTCTGCACGGCTTCCGCCTGGTGCTGGTCGGTATTGGTGTGGGCTCGACCCTGGCGGCGTTCAACGCGTTGCTGGTGGTGCGTGCCTCGCTGACTCAGGCGCAGACCGCGGCGTCTTGGCTGGCTGGTTCGCTGAACGACATCACCTGGGAGCGTACCTACGCGCTGATGGGTCTGCTGTTCGTGGTGACTCCGCTGCTGCTGATGCTGGTCCGCCCGCTGGGCGCGATTCGTTTTGGTGACCAGGTGGCATCCGGTTTGGGTGTGAGCGTGAACGCGTACCGTGTGGCGGCTCTGTTCATCGGTGTGCTTCTGGTTTCGCTGGCGACCGCGACGACCGGCCCGATTGCTTTTGTCGCCTTGGCGGCACCGCACATCGCGAAGACCCTGTCTCGTAGCGGCGGGGTGGGTTTCACCTCCGCGGCACTTATGGGTGCGCTCATGGTGCTCGGCTCTGACCTGATTGGCCGATTCGCTGTTCCCGGACGCATCATTCAGGTGGGTGTGGTGACCGGCGCGATTGGCGGCCTGTACCTGATTTACCTGATTTACCTCGAAAGGAAGAAGAGCTAGTGAACGCTAGTGTGACGACCCGCCTTGAAGGCGAGAACATGGTGGTTGCCTACGGTGAGCATACGGTGCTCAACGGGGTAGATTTTCAGGTGCCGGAGGGGGAGCTGACCGTTATCCTGGGCCCGAACGCCTGCGGTAAGTCGACCACCCTGAAGGCTCTTGCCCGCGTGAACCCGCTCAAGAAGGGCGAGGTTCGCCTGGACGGCACCCCGCTGCCGCAGATGAAGTCCCGCGCTATCGCCAAGATCCTGGCGATGCTACCGCAGACCCCGGAGGCGCCTAGCGGCGTGACCGTGGCGGATGTGGTGGCGCGCGGCCGCTACCCGCACCAGTCGCTGCTGCGTTCCTGGTCTGATGAGGACGAGCGCGCCTGCGTGGAGGCGATGCAGGCGGCGAACGTGCTGGAGCTTGCTGAGCGTCCCATTGAGGCGCTTTCGGGCGGTCAGCGTCAGCGTGTGTGGATTGCCATGACCCTGGCGCAGCAGACCCCGCTGATTCTGCTCGATGAGCCGACCACCTACCTGGACATCACGCACCAGATTGAGGTGCTGAACCTGACGAAGAAATTGCATTCCGAAGGGCGAACGGTAGCCGTGGTGTTGCATGACCTGAACCTCGCTTTCAGGTATGCTACTCATGTTGTGT
>ERZ1674201.124-NODE-124-length-13320-cov-8.743234_pt1 | contig 13320 bp, 10 predicted proteins | sample MGYA00581114_ERZ1674201 | MGnify/ENA primary metagenome ERZ1674201 (study PRJEB41354, sample SAMEA4873309) | human saliva metagenome | biome: human-associated habitat [ENVO:00009003]; feature: mouth environment [ENVO:08000002]; material: saliva material...
GTGCCGAAGTAGTGGCCCAGGTGCAGGTGGCCGGTCGGACGGTCACCCGTGAGGATGCGGAAACGCGACGGATCCTGGTCGATCGCCAGATCGATCTCGGCGCTGCGGGCCTTCGAGCGGGCCAGCGAGGCATCAGAGGTTGCGGTTTCCAGGGCATCTTCACTGCGAGTCATGCATTGATCCTAACGAGTGGAAGGGGGGAAAGAAAAGTCGGGGCGCGTCAGTGTTCGGGCTGAAACGCGATGTCGGAGAGCAGGATCGTCACGGACAAAGCCTCAATCGTCAGCGTGGTACGAGGCATGACATGCTCGACTTCAATGGAGAGTTCATTCGGGTCGAGCGAGGAACTGACGCCGCCGTCCGCGGGGGTTTCCCACACGGTGGAGTAGGCGATCAGCCAGTCCAGGTCGTGGCCCTCAGGCAGTGTCACTTGCGCGTCGTCGAGGTTCGCGTTGATGATGATGAGAGCGTCGCGATCGCCCCATTTGACGCCCGAACGCAGCATCTGGAACGTGCGGTGGCGCGAATCCGTCCAGCCGTAATCGGGCATGCGGGTGCCCTGGGCGGTGTACCACGACAGGTCGGGGAGCGAGTCGCCGCCGTAGGGGTGGCCGGTCGCGAAGCTGTCGGGGCGCAGCACCGGGTGCGCCTTACGCAGGGCGATCAGCCAGGAGACGGCGTCGATCTGCGCTTGTTGTCCTTCGGCCAGATCCCAGTCGACCCACGAGATCGGGCTGTCTTGGCAGTAGGCGTTGTTGTTACCGTTTTGCGTGCGCCCGAACTCGTCGCCGCCCGTGAGCATCGGCGTGCCCGAGGAGACGAACATGGTCGCCAGGATGTTGCGCTGCGAGCGGGCGCGCAGGCGCGCGATCGGCATGTTGGCGAGGATCGCGTAGGGGGTGGCGGCGTCCGGGTGGGTCGCGCCCGACGCGAGCGTTCCTTCGAGGCCGTGGTTCCACGAGCGGTTGTCATCGGAGCCGTCGCGGTTGTTCTCGAGATTGTCCTTGTTGTGCTTGCGGTCGTAGGCCGTCAGGTCGGCGAGCGTGAAGCCGTCGTGAGCGGTCACGAAGTTGATCGACGCGCGAGGTCCGCGCAGCCGACCGAGGCCGTGCTCGAAGACGTCCTGGGAGCCGGACAGGCGGGTCGCCAGGTCGTTAGGACCCGAGACGATGTGGCCCGAGGCCTGGGCGCGCACGTCCGCGAGCCAGAAGTTACGCAGGGCACCGCGGTAGTGGTCGTTCCACTCGGAGAAGGGCACCGGGAAGTTGCCGGTCTGCCAGCCGCCGGGACCCACATCCCACGGTTCGGCGATGAGCTTCGTGTGGGTGAGGATATCGTCCGTCGCCATCGCGATGAGGAGCGGGTGCATCGGGCTAAAGCCGGTGGAGAATCGGCCCAGCGTGGCGGCCAGGTCAAAACGGAATCCGTCCACGCCCATGTCGCGCACCCAGTAGCGCAGGGAGTCCAGGACCATCTGGATGGTCTTGGGGCGGTCCATGTTCATCGTGTTGCCGGTGCCGGTCACGTCGATGGTCTGGATGGGGCGCGAGGTCGTATGGCGGTAGTACATGTCGGAGTCCAGGCCGCGCCACGACAGCGACGGGCCGGCGTCTCCGCCCTCGCACGTGTGGTTGTAGACGACGTCGAGGATGACCTCGATGCCCGCCTGATGCAGCAGGGAGACCATGCCGCGGAACTCGTCGACGACTGCCTGGGCACCGCGGGCACGCGATTCGGCGGTCGCGTAGGAAGGCTCGGGAGCGAAGAAGGAGAGCGTCGAGTACCCCCAGTAGTTCGTGAGGCCTCGTTCGGTGAGGAAGGGTTCGTCGCACTTGGCGTGGATCGGCAGCAGCTCAACGGCGGTGATGCCCAGGTCCTTCAAGTAGGACACGGAGGCGGGGTGGGCGAGGCCAGCGTAGGTCCCGCGCAGCGGCTCGGGCACTCCCGGCATGTTCTTCGTGAAGCCCTTGACGTGGATCTCGTAGATTACCGTGTTTTCCCAGGGCGTACGGGGCTGAGGGATGATCGGGAAAGAGGATTCGACCACGACCGAGCGCGGCATGTGCGGCGCGGAGTCGAGGGGAGAGCGGCGCATCGGGTACTCCGACGGGTACAGCTCATCGTCCACGCAGTGCGCGTACACCGCCGGCTTCAGGTCCACGACGCCGTCCACGCCTCGACCGTAGGGGTCCAGCAGGAGCTTATGGGAGTTGAAGAACTTTCCGCCGTCCGGGTCCCACGTACCGTGTGCACGGAAGCCATAGCGCGTGCCCACGCCGTATCCGCGGATGTGGCCGTGCCAGATGCCCGTCTTCGGACCCAGGAGGGCGAAGCGTGTCTCAGCCCCAGCCTCGTCAAAGATGCACATATCCACGGAGGAAGCACCGCGCGCGATCACCGCGACGTCGAGGCCGTCACCCGACGGGTGAACGCCCAAGCGCGTGGGCAGCGGGTTAGGTTCAGTGACGCGCCTTGTGGGAGCGTGGGACGAGCCGGATCGCTCGGACATACAATTGTGCCTCTTCCTGGTGAACGGCTGGTCAAGCCGTTACGTCGTGGATATAGCCTCCTCCTATCATACGGGACCACTCACATGCCGGTCGGATTGATGGGAAGAAAGGCCTATGACGAGGCGCACGCGCGACTGAGGTCCACCTACTCCGGGTGAGAGGCGCGGACTGTGGCATGCGCCGGTGAGGTGACCCTCATATGGGCGGGGGGCGCGGAATGTGGCACGCTAGAAGGCATGAGAATTGTCGTGTGTGTGAAGCATGTCCCGGACATGCAGTCCGAACGCCGTTTTGAGGGCGGCCGCCTGGTGCGCGGTGAGGACGATGTGCTCAACGAGCTGGACGAAAACGCCATCGAGGCCGCCGTGCAGCTGAAGGAAGCAGAAGAGGACGCGGGCCGCGAGGCCGAGGTCGTTGCCCTGACCATGGGGCCTGAGGACGCCGAAGACGCGCTCATGCGCGCCCTGCAGATGGGTGCTGACCGTGCCTACATCGTTTCCGACGAGTTCCTCGAGGGTTCCGACGTCATCACGACGGCGTCCGTGCTCTCCATCGCCATCGCGAAGATCGCTGACGAGTGCGGCCCCGTCGACCTGGTCATCACCGGCATGGCCTCGCTGGACGCAATGACCTCCATGCTGCCCGGTGCCCTGGCCGCCAAGGCCCACATGCCGCTGCTGGGCCTGGCCCGCTCGATGAGCGTCGAAGACGGCACCGTGACGATTGAGCGCTCCGTCGACGGTTTCACCGAGACGCTGCGCGCGGCCCTGCCAGCCGTGGTCTCCGTGACCGACCAGATCAACGAGCCGCGCTACCCGGCCTTCGCCGCGATGAAGGCGGCCCGCAAGAAGCCCTTGGACCAGTGGGGTATTGACGACCTCGTCGAGGTTCCCGGCGGGCAGGACCTGGTCCTGCGCCGCGCGCTCACCTCCGTGACCTTCAGCGAGGAGAACGTGCGCGACGGCTCCGGCACGATCATTCAGGACGCTGGCGAGGGCGGTCGCGCGCTGGCTGACTACATTCTTTCGGTGGTGAAGTGATATGACGCAGCAGATGCATTCCCCGATCCTCGTCCTGGCCGACCAGGCCGGGTCCCGCCTGACGTCCCTGGCGCGCCAGGCGGTGACGCTCGCGGCGTCGCTGACCTCCGGCGACGTGGTCGCGCTGTCTGTCGCCTCCGTCCCCGACACGGCTGCCCTGGCAGAGCTGGGTGCCACCCGCGTCCTGCACGCCGACCTGGGTGCTGCGGGTCACTCCTCTGTTGTCGCCTCCGACGCGGTCATCGCCGCTCTGGGCACCGACTCCTACGGCCTGGTGCTGGTGTCCTCGGACTACCGCGGTCGTGAGATCGCTGGCCGCGTCGCCGCCCTCACCGAGGCTGGCGTCGTCTCCGGTGCCTCCTCCGTGTCTTTCGACGGTGGCGTCCTCCAGGTTGGCAAGACCGCCCTGGGTGGTTCCTGGTCGATGGGCATCGTCCTCGAGGGACAGACCCCCATCGTGGGTATCTCCTCGGGCATTATCGACGAGGCGCCGGTGGCCTCGCCCGCATCCCTGATCCCCGAGCCTCTCGCCGTTGAGCTGAGCACCGAGGCGTCCGTGATTGAGGTTGTCTCCAGCGTGGCCGACGAGGAGGAAGGCGTGTCCCTGGCCGATGCCTCCACCGTCGTGTGCGGTGGCCGCGGCGTGGACGGCGACTTCGAGCTGGTTCGTTCCCTCGCCGACGCCCTGGGTGGGGCCGTGGGCGCGACCCGTGTTGCCTGTGACGAGGGCTGGGCTCCGCGAGCTGAGCAGATCGGGCAGACGGGCCTGACCGTCACGCCGAATCTCTACATCGGCCTGGGCGTTTCCGGTGCCATTCACCACACGGTCGGTATGCAGTCGGCCGCCCACATCGTCGCCGTGTGCGATGACCCGGATGCCCCGATCTTCGAGATCGCGGACTTTGGCGTGGTCGGCGACGTGACCGAGGTGGTCCCGGCTGCCTTGGCAATCATCGAGGAGGCGCGCGCCCAGGCGTGAGCGTCTACCTCGACCACGCGGCCACGACGCCGCTGCGCGAGTGCGCCCTCGAGGCGTGGACCCGCGCCCAGCGTGACCTGGCCGCCACCCCCGGCAACCCCGCCGCCCTCCACTTTGGAGGGCGGCGGGCCCGTCGCATGCTGGGCGACGCGCGCGAGCAGGTCGCAGCTGCACTCGGTGCCGACATCCACGAGGTCATCTTCACCTCCGGTGCCACTGAATCCGACGCTCTCGGCGTGATGGCCGCCGCCCGAGGTGTGCGTCGCCGCGAGAGTGCTCGCGACCTCATCGTCGTCTCCGGCCTCGAGCATGACGCGGTCGCCCACCAGCGAGAGGTAGCTGCGCGCGAGGGCTTCGAGTGGGAGGTTCTGCCCGTCGACGCGGGTGGCCTGTCGGTGCTGCCAGCGACTGAGGGCGCCAGTGCGCCCGCGTCCTGGGACGGACGCCTCGCGCTCGGATCCATGACCCTCGTGTCCTCCGAGATCGGTACGATCCAGCCGGTCGCCGACTTCGCTGCCCTCGTCCACGCCAGCGGAGGCCTCGCGCATTCTGACGCTGCTCAGGCGATCCCGACTCTGGATGTTTCTTTCGCAGAGCTTGGCCTCGACCTCATGAGCGTGGGCGGGCACAAGGTCGGCGCGCCCGCCGGCATTGGCGTCCTTCTCGCCCGGCGTGGCATCCCCATGGCGACCGACCGCCCCGGCGGCGGTCACGAGCGTTCGATCCGCTCGGGCACGCCCGACGTCGCGGGTGCCTGCGCGCTCGCCGCCGCCCTCACCGAGGCCGTTTCCGAACGCACCACTTTCGCCGAGCGCGCGGCATCCCTGCGCGCCCACCTGCTGAGCCACCTGCCGGACGGCACGTACCCGACGGTGGGGGAGTCGGCCTCGTCGAGCGCGATCATCCACCTGTCCCTGCCAACCGCCCGCCCCGAGGCCGTCCTCATGGCCTTCGACATGGCCGGCATCGCCGTGTCCGCCGGGTCCGCATGCCACGCGGGAGTGACGCGCCCCTCCGACATCGTCATGGCGATGGGACGCAGCGAGGAGGAAGCCCTCGGCGTCCTGCGCATCTCTCTGGGACACGAGACGACCGTCGCCGACATCGACGCCTTCCTGGCCGCCCTGCCCGCCGCGATCCGCGCGGGAGCCGCCCTGGACGGCGTCTCCCACGTGCGCAACGAACGAAACGAGGAACGCTAAATGCGAGTTCTGGCAGCACTGTCGGGCGGCGTGGACTCCGCCGTCGCCGCAGCGAAGGCCGTCGAGGATGGGCACGACGTCGTCGGCGTCCACATGGCCCTGTCCTCCCAGCCGCAGGAGTGCCGCATCGGCTCGCGCGGCTGCTGCTCCATCGAGGACGCGGGAGACGCCGCGCGCGCCGCTGAGATCATTGGCATCCCCTTCTATGTGTGGGACCTCGCCCAGGAATTCGAGCAGACCGTCATCACTGACTTCGTCGAGCAGTACCGGGTTGGGCGCACCCCCAACCCCTGCGTGCGCTGTAACGAGTTCGTGAAGTTCCGCGAGCTGGCCAGCCGCGCCCGAGCACTCGGCTTCGACGCAGTGTGCACCGGCCACTACGCCGCCATCGTGGACGGGGAAGCAGGACCCGAACTGCACCGCGGAGCTGACACCCTCAAAGACCAGTCCTACGTGCTAGCCGTCATGGGGGCCGAGGAACTAACCCGCGTCGTCCTGCCGCTGGGGGACGCCCCCAACAAGGCGTGGGTGCGCTCCGAGGCCGAACGCCTGGGCCTGGGCGTGTCCAACAAGCCGGACTCCTACGACATCTGCTTCATCCCCGACGGCGACACGCAGGGCTTTCTGCGCTCCCACCTGGGCGCTGCCGAGGGCGACATCGTTACCCCCGACGGCAAGGTCCTGGGTCGCCACGAAGGCTACTGGAACTACACGGTCGGACAGCGCAAAGGCCTGGGCATCGGCGCGCCCGCACCCGACGGTCGCCCCCGCTACGTCCTCGAGACCAGGCCCGAGACTAACCAAGTCGTCGTCGGTGCCTCCGAGCTTCTGTCCATCTCCCGTATTGAAGCGACGGACGCCGTCTGGCTCGCCTCCGACGACGACGGCTGTGATGCCACCGACCTCTTTGTGCAGCTGCGCGCGCACGGCACGCCCGTTCCCGTCGCGTCGTTGATACGGGATGAGCAGGCCGGAACCATCAGCGTTGTCCTCGAAGCAAGCGCGCGCGGCGTGGCGCGGGGCCAGTCGATGGTCGTCTACAGGAGGACACGCGTCCTCGGCGAAGGCACGATCAACGCCACCGCGCGCTGAGTCGTGCTGCGCGCAGGCGCTTCCCGGACCGTGCTGTTCCTTCTTGACAGGTCGTCCACCCAGGCGTACACGCCCTACCCGCCACGCGTATGAGGGACACCACCCTGTGGCGGTAGGATGCCTCGTCATATTGTGTTCGGACGTGGCGGCTCCCATCGGTTAGACTTGGGTGCGCGCGCGAGTGGCGGAATTGGCAGACGCGCTGGATTTAGGTTCCAGTGTCTTTGACGTGTGGGTTCGAGTCCCATCTCGCGCACCGGCATCGCCCCCCTCGCAGTGGGGGAGCGACCCTCATAGACTGAGGGGCATGAGCACTTTGGACATCGGCCAGCAGGCCCCCGACTTTACCGTCGATACCACCCAGGGGACGCTGTCCCTGTCGGATCTCCTCGCCGCTTCCTCGCGGGGTGTCGTTGTCTATTTCTACCCGAAGGCATCCACGCCCGGTTGCACGAAGGAAGCCTGCGACTTCCGTGATTCCCTGGCCTCCCTGACCGGTGCTGGCTACTCCGTTATCGGCGTGTCTGCCGACTCGATGGCTGCTCTTGAACGCTTTGCGGAGAAGCAATCTTTGACCTTCCCGCTGGCTTCCGACCCCGATCACGAGGTCCTCGAGGCCTACGGTGCGTGGGGGGAGAAGAAGAACTACGGTCGCACGTACGTCGGTATCATCCGCTCCACCGTCGTTGTTGCCCCGGATGGCACCGTGGCCCTGGCTCAGTACAACGTGAAGGCCACCGGTCACGTGGCTCGTCTGCGCAAGGCGCTCGGGATCGACTAACCCCTTGCTTCCTGAGTAATCACCTACTACGCTTGTTCAACAAGTGTTAGTTGAGTGTTGATGGAGGACTTATGGGGGCTGCAATGCCGGACGCATACCGGGTCGGCTCAGGATCGGCCACGCCCGACTATCCGGGAGGCGTGCCCACGCGTCTGGCTCACCGTCCCGCCCTGCCCGCCGAGGCCTCGGCCCCCACCGCGCAACCCACGAAACAAGCCTTCACTCCCGCACCCGAAGCGCCGACGAAGAATGGCCAGCCGCGAATTGCTCCCCTCTCGTCCGACGTCGAACGCACGGTCATCGCGTGCGTCCCACCCCGGGACGGGTACCCCTTAATCGCGCAGTCATCGCCGACCACCAAGCCCACGCCGGTCGTCACACCCGCACCGAAGGACGAATACACCTCGGCGGTCGTGACCCCCTCCGCCTCCTACACGCAGCCGAGCACGACCTCCGCGCCGCAGGTCGCCCCGCCCACGCTGCCGCTGAGCCGCTACTCGCCCCAGCAGCAGAGCTTTGCGCCACGCGAGGAGACCCCCACCGAGCGGGAATACGCCCACTGTGACGAGGCCTCGGCAGCCTTCTACGGGGACAGTGACGATGACTGGAGCGCCGAGCACGACCTGCCCACGCGTGCTGATGTCGCACTGAATAGGCGAGCGTCTCGCGTTCCTCGGAGCGTGCCGGGTGAGCAGGTTGTCGCCCGCTTTACCGAAGCCGACAAGGAACGCCGCCGGGACGCGCGTGCCTATCGCTACGAGGAACTGGACGAGCGCCCGTCCCTGCGCCGCGAGCGCCCCAAGCGGCGCACGCGTGCCAAGTACGGCCTCGCCATGTTTATCGTCGGTTTCCTGCTGGCGATCCTTCTGGCTGTCGGTGCCTACGTGGGGATGTCCTACCTGCGTACTGTGGCGGCCAATAACCTGGCGCACTCGCTCGATGCGTGCTCGGTCAGCAGTCGCTACGCGCGCCTGGCCTCCGACAAAGCCTCCCTGACTCTCGTGGCCTACGGGGACGGGGCCAACGGTCTGTCGCAGACGGACTTCCGCTGCATCCTGAATGAGCTCGACACTCCGTCGTCGGTGCGTGAGCGCATGCTGATCACTCGCGCGGTCGACGGTGCTCAGCACGAGGAATGGAAGGTCTACCGCGTGACCTGGACGTATCACCCCGAGGATGGACTCAGCGTCGTCCTAAGCACCCGATAGGAACACCATCAGGAGTCATCTCAGGGATCACGATCTGAGATATTGTGTCGGATGAGTCACGGCACCGCCGTAAAATCAACAGGCATTTCACGCGTGAAGGAGCCTGTTGTGTCCGATACACTGCCCGCCGCCCCCGTCGGCGACGATATTGCCTTGGCAATCCGAGGCCTCGTCAAGATATACGGAAACCTCGTCGCCGTCGCCGACCTCTCCCTCGACATTCCCACCGGGTCGTTCTACGGGATCGTCGGCCCCAACGGTGCCGGTAAAACCACGACGCTGACCATGGCCACCGGCCTGCTGACCCCCGACCGTGGCACCGCCTACGTGCACGGCGTCGATGTGTGGGGTGACACCCAGCGGGCGCGCGGCCTGCTCGGCGTCATGCCCGACGGCATGCGCCTCCTCGACCGACTCTCCGGCCCCGACTTCCTCGTCCACGTCGGCATGCTGCACGGGTTGGATGCCTCTACCGCCCGCGAGCGCGCCCAGGAACTGCTGGCCGCCCTCGATCTGGCCGAGGCGGGCAAGAAGCTGATCAGCGACTACTCGGCCGGCATGACGAAGAAGATCGCGCTGTCCGCCGCCCTCATCCACTCCCCGCGTGTGCTCGTCCTCGACGAACCCTTCGAGGCCGTCGACCCCGTCTCCGCGGCCAATATCCGCCAGATCCTCACCGACTACACGCGCCGAGGCGGCACCGTCATCCTGTCCTCGCATGTGATGGCGACCGTCCAGCAGCTGTGCACGCACGTTGCCATCATCGACAAGGGGCGCGTCCTCGTCGCAGGAACCACCGACGAGGTCGCCCAGGGCGGCGACCTGGGGGAGCGCTTCACCTCCCTGGTCGGCGGCGTCCATTCCGAGGAAGGCCTGTCGTGGTTGGGCAACTGATTCGCCTCAAGCTCCGCATCATCTGGAATACGGTTCGTCGCCAGACTGCCGTGCTGGTGCTCGCGATCCTCGGCACCCTGCAGTTCGGGACCATGTATGTGGGCGCGCTGGTGGGAACCGCCTTCCTTTCTCAATCCGAAGGAGCAGCGACCCTTGCGGCGGTGCTGCCCATCGTGGGTCCCATCGTCTTCCTCCTATGGTTGATCCTGCCGATCCTGTTCTCAGCGATGGATAATTCGCTGGATCCCGTGCGCCTGTCGCCCTACGTTGGGCCGAGCAAACGCCTCGGTGCGGCGCTGGCGGCATCGACGGCCGTGGGTCCAGGCGGCCTCCTATCTGCCATGGCTCTCTTTGTGCCCGTCTGGTTTTCCCTGTGGCGTGCCCAGTGGGTGGCGGCCCTCGGGTGGCTCCTCGCAGGCATCGTCACCCTTCCTCTGGCGGTGCTGTGGGCGCGCGCGGTCGGAACCTGGTTCGCGGTGCGCCTGGATAGCTCGGGTAAGAAAGACACACTGACCATGGTCGGCTTCGTGACTTTCTTCGTCGTGCTGACCCCGCTGGGCTACTGGATGAAACTCCTGTCGGAGAATTTCTCAGCCGAGGTCTTCTACGCCGGGATGAACGTCGCTCTGTGGACGCCCGTCGGCGCGCCCTTCGGCGTCGTCGCCTCGCTCCTCGAGGATGCGTGGGTGGCCGCCGCGATCCGTGCGCTCATCACGGTGGCCACGGCCGTCGTCGGCTGGCGCGCCTGGCTGGCCGTCCTGCGCCCCGTCATGAGCGGCTATGCCGGTGAGGTTAGTGCCGACGCGCAGCGCGCCATCGACGAGGGGCGCCACCTCATCGATGAGTCCGTCGAGGAGGACGCGCGAGGACAGCGCACCGCGCAATCTCGAGCGGCTGGCCTGCGCAGCGTCGATACGTTCACGCGGCTGGGCCTCGGGGTGCGCAGCGCTTCGCTGGCTGCGCGTACGCTGCGCTACTGGGTCGTAGATCCCCGCCTCAACATGAACCTGGTGTTTGCCGTGATCTTCCCGATCATCGGAGTCCTCATGGGGCGCGTGGGTACCGAGGATCACATGAGTCAGCTCCTGTACACAGGCATTTTTCTCTACCTGGTGCCCATCACGTCGGGCATGGCCGTCGGCGCACTCATGCAATACGATTCGACGGGTGCGTGGATCGTCGTCTCATCCGGCATGAGCGGGCGTGAGGAGCGTCGCGGTCGTCTCGTGGGTTCCCTCATCATCCTTGTTCCCCAGGTCATCGGATACCTCATTCATGATGTCGTCGCAGGACTGAGTGCCGCGGACTTTGTGTTCCACCAGGTGATGGGTGTCGTCCTCTTTTCGGGCGCGGCCGCCACGACCCTCGCCGTGAATGCGCGCTGGGTGTATCCGGTTCAGCCTCCGGGCGTCTCACCGATGGCGACGAAGGGCACCGGGTCGTTCCTGATGACGATGCTCCTGCAGCTCATCGGCTTCGCGGGGGTCGCGGTTCTGCAGCTGCCCTCCTATGTGCTCATCGCCTTGGCGTCCTTCGGCCTCATTCCGACGTGGGTTGCCTACGCGGTTGCTCTGCCGTGGTCCGTCCTCATCCTGGAGGGTGCCGTGCGCGTCGGTGGGCGCGTCTGGGACCGCTACGCGGTGGCCGCGCTCACCACAATTCGCAGCTGGCCGGGACACTGACCGCCGTTCTGCATCTCCTGCCCGAGGCCGGGGTCCCCCACGGGGTTCCCCGGCCTCGTCGTGTCAGGAGTGACCCGTATGCGGAAGATGGTCGTCACGGTGGGAGAGTGTCGCTTCGTGTGTCGGCGCAGGTCAGCGTGCGTGCAGCGAATACGAGCGAGAGTGAGGGATTCAGAAATATCGATATCGGTACGTAAATCAGCAGACAAGTGAATGGATACAGAGTAATCTCATGTCTGGAACGTAACCTATTAACACAAGGAAACCTCTATGCGTGCCCCATTGTTCAAGCGCGCCGTGGCTGTCGCCGCCACGCTCTGCGCTGCACTTGCTCCCAGTCTTCTGGCGCGGCCCGCGCTCGCGGCGGATGTTGCGGGACCAGCCACGTGCTACCTCGCGGATGAGAATGACAACATCCTCGAGCCGCGACGTGAATACGTGCCAAATGACGGGGCCGGTGAGATTCCCGTGCATCCCAGCCCGGTAGTTACCGGCCAGTACACACTGGAAATCAGCGCACCGGCGCTCAACTTCGATCCCGACCAACCCGATGTCCATTTCGTGTGCGAAGTCTTCTATTCCGCCCTGGGGAGCGTGCGCCTCGTGGACGCCGATGGAACCTTGCTGGCGGCGCAGCGCTACGGCAATGATCCGTACAATCCCTCGCGCGCTGCTGCGACGCCCCTGCCCGCACTTCCCGAGGGATATGAGATTGTCCCCGGCCAGGCCGTCTTTGGCTACGATGCGGCCGCCGGGACAGTCGATCCCAACAACCCTGCTCACGCGCGCGCTGTCGGCGTGAACACGGACATTCAGGTGCGCAAGGTGGCTGCTGACCCAACGCCGGAACCGTCACCGTCGAACCCCGTGGCACCCGTACCGGGGGAGACTCCTGCCCCAACTCCCAGAGCACCTGAGACTCCGACCCCCGCTGAGTCCACGACTCCTGCTCCTTCGACGTCCATGACTCCGACTCCCGCGGCGTCCTCACCTACCCCGCGACTGGCGCACACGGGTGCCGATGCGTCGGGACTGACGAGCGTGGTTGCCTTCCTCGCCCTCCTCGGTGTCAGCGCGGTCGCTGTGCGCAGATTCCGCGGCTGACGAGGCCGCTCCGCCCAAAGTGCAGACCACCTCGCCGAAAAATGGCAAAAATGGGCTGTTATGGGTGAGGTGGTCTGCGATTTGGGCGAATCCGGGAACGCGACGCCCCCTTCGGCACCCTCCACCCACGGGTCTGCGCAGGATCCTGCCAGCAGTCCCAGCTAGCTCACGTCGTGGGCTTCATCCGGTGCTCTAACCGCCTGTTCGTTTCCCATCCTCCCCTCGCCCCAACCTGGCTGCCGACGCCTGAGCCGAGTCCCACCAGGCATACATCCCCTCGACGACGACGGCTGGGCAGCCACGCCACGAACTCATCACAATGCCTCGCCGCGGAGTTGATGCCGTTCAGCGTCGTGATATAGCGGGGGTTGACACCGCCAACGCGAACGACCTGTAGACGTCTGACTGTGGCGGATTATTGGGCAGCCATACGCGGGGTTCGATGCAATAGTGACAGGAACGAGGCAAACACGACCACCCACAACCGTGACTTTCCCGCGCAACACAGCCGCAAAGTTACCACCCCAGCAACACGATACGTCCACCCTTCAAGTTGACTCCCACCACCTACAACACCGACTTTCCCGCACCAACAAGCCGAAAAGTCACCACAAAACCAACACGTTGTGTCCTTTAATCCACGTTCGGGTAGTCGAATTGCGTGCGAGTGTCTGGGGGCCTTGAGGTGCCTGCCGGCGGTCCGCATGGACCGGGGGCTGAAGGGGAGTAGTTACCCAGATACGAAAGACCGGTGATCCGAGGATCACCGGCCTTCTGTGCGTCATGGGGGACTTGAACCCTCAACCCGCTGATTAAGAGTCAGCTGCT
>ERZ1674201.148-NODE-148-length-12399-cov-8.023979_pt1 | contig 12399 bp, 11 predicted proteins | sample MGYA00581114_ERZ1674201 | MGnify/ENA primary metagenome ERZ1674201 (study PRJEB41354, sample SAMEA4873309) | human saliva metagenome | biome: human-associated habitat [ENVO:00009003]; feature: mouth environment [ENVO:08000002]; material: saliva material...
CCGCATTGCACTCCCTATTGAGCAGGATATGGTAAATATCCATACCGCCTTTTGTGTAGGTACAGAACCCACGCTTGACTGTAATCCCGAAGATGATGGAGAAAAGAATGTATTTGAAACCATTAAACAGGTATTCAAGAAGAATAAACTGAAATTTCAAAACCGCAAGTTGGTCCGTTCGTGGCTATCAGAGCAGGAAGTGGCGGAGTATTGGTACGTTGTCAAAGATGATGGCTTTTGGGCGCAGCTAAAGCGCAGAATAGCATCTCTCTTTGGGAAGAAAGTACCCGAATACCAGCTAAGGTCGCAAATATGGTCGCCTTTCCGTGGCGATATATTATATCCTTTCTTTGACGATAATGGCAACATGATAGCTTTCTCCCGTGAATACAAGAAGAAAGACTTAGACGGCAACGAACACACCGTATTCATGACTATTACCGCAGATAAGGTGTATCAGTGGGAACTTGATAAGACATGGTCGGAGAATGTAGAACGTACATTTGCACATCAGTTTCAGAAACTCCCCGTTATGTACGCATTTCGTTCAGAGCCATTATGCGCTAAGGTTAAGCAGCTACGTGTCCGATTAGAGAAGTGTTTGAGTGGCTATGCGGATTGTATTGATAATCACTTCTTTCCACTCCTTATGCTCTTTGGTGAGTTGCAACCCGACAATTTGAGCGGTGATGCACGTAACAGAATGATGCAATTAACGGGAGATGGTGCAAATGCGCAATACCTCACATGGAATCAATCTTCCGACCCTATCAAGGTGGAGATTGAAACATACTTTAATCAGATTTATGGACTGACAAATACCCCTCGTATATCATTCGACCAACTCAAAGGCACAGGCAATGCTCTTAGTGGTACGGCATTCCGATATGTCTTTATGGCTGCTCACATGGCAGTACAGAACCACGCAGAGGAATTGGGAGAGTTTTTCCAACGAAGAGTTAATTTCCTCACATCTGCTATTGGTGCGCTGAACACATCACTCGAAGCCGCAAGTAAGACGGTAAGCATCGAAACGGAGATTGTTCCTTTCATGATTGATAGCGAAAGAGATAAGGTCGAAACGGCTGCTGCTGCCGTCAGTGGTGGTGTGTGGTCAATGGAGCATGGCGTTGCCTATTGTTCTAACTATGGTGAATTGCAAGACGAATTACAGCAAATCAAAGAAGAGAAAAAGGGAACTCATCCAACATCGCAAACGCAAGAATAGCTTCATTATATAACTGTTTATGTATTATTTCAGCCGTCCGTACGTGAGTATAGGCGGCTTTTTCTTACAACCGTTTTATTGTCATTTCTAAGCTACAGAAAAGTACAAATCTCCCTTTCATAATGTGTATCTTTGTTGCAAAAGATTTATTCAGGATAACACTTTATAAAGTATGAACATTTACGAAAAAATTTTGGCAGGACTCAGAACCAAATTCCAAGGGGCTGATGATGCTACCCTTCAGCGTATGGCAAGCAAAAAAGCTGAAGGAGTAACGGACGAGAGCAAGGTAAACTCTATCGTTGAGGGTATCTCCTTTCAAGACGTTCTGACAAGCTATGGCGACTATCGGGCTGATGGTGCGCAGAAGACTGCAGTTACTAACTACGAGAAGAAGCACAACATCAAGGACGGAAAGCCAATCGAGGAACCAAAGCCACAAGACCCACCAACAGACCCTAAGCCTACCCCACAAGTGGCTCCAACGGAACAAGTGCCAGCGTGGGCGCAAAGTCTTATTGATTCTAATAAGACATTGAGCGAGAAGTTAGCTGCAATGGACGCAAAGACAAAGGCGGACGAACGCAACCAACAGATTGCAGCAGTGGCAAAATCATTCGGTATCCCTGAATATGTCTATAAAGGAAAGCAAATCGCTGATGATGTAGACCTTAATCAGTACTTCACGGACGTGAAGCAGGAGATGCAGAATGGTGGATTCCAGTTCGCAAAGTCTCCCGAAGAGGGAAACCACGAACACAAAGACGATATGGATAGTCTTTTGGATGGCGTCAATAAGCGAACCGAGGCTATCAAAACAGAAAACGAAAAAAAGTAAATCATTATGGCAGCAGGAATTAAGTTTGAATCCACGCCTCCTATCGAAAGGGAGGTTTGTGACGAGAAATCTCTATATCGCCTCACAGATGGTGGTATGGACTTAGACATGAGTAATCTCCCTAATAAGGGGTGGTTGCCCGAACTTACGCCTATCTATCGTGATAAGGTAGAGCGCAAGGCGGTAGTGTGCATTCGTGTCAAGGTAGTAGAAAAGGCTACCACAGGAGCGACTACCATCAAGATTGCTAAATGTCCTTTTGCGGACTTCATCAATGTGGGCACGTTACTCTCTGACGGGACAAATGTTATCACTGTAAAGTCGGTGGACACTTCTAATGAGGATTATGATACAATTACCACCAAAGAAGCGACAAAGGCTGATTTGGAAGTTGGTAAGGTACTTCCCGAGGCAAAGAGAGCATCTGACGCTAAGGCTAAGAATGTAGCTAACTTCGCTTCATTCGGTTGGCGCAACTTGGCAAAAGAGAATACCGTTGCATTGGTTGGTCGTGCATTTTCAATCGTTGAGGACAACCTTTACATTCCTTTCACAGAGGAAGATAAGGCGGCTCTCACAGGACGTTTCATGTTTATCTAAAAAAAAAAGAGGAATATATGTTATTAACAATAGATTCATTACTGAATAGCCCTAAGTTCCTCAAAGCGGTGATAGACCGTTCTATTGTTACTATGGGCGAACTTGACAAGGTATTTTGGAAAGACTACCTTGTTTATGAGAGAACTAATCCCGATGGTTCTTTCAAGACTTATATGGGTACACAGGTGGGTGTCATCGCAGGTACAGTTATTGACAGATATGCAGGGAAGCCTGTCAGAAAACGCCATGCTCTCACACGTGGTTTTGGTGAGGTGGCTTGCTTAGGCGACGCTTACCAAATGGACAATACTCGTCTTGAACGTCTTACATGGCTTATAGAGGAGTATAACACGTTGAGCATTCAGTCGAGCAATACCGATGCTATTTCGGCTAAGATGGACGAGATTGTGAACTTCTTGGTTGATGACGTACGTCAATGTATGCTTGCTCCTATGAAACGTCTTGATATTATGTTGGGTGATTTGCGCTTCAATGGTTCTACTAAGGTAAATGGAAAGGCTAACAAGCAGGGCGTATCAGTAGATACAGTAAAATTGCCTATCTACACAAAGGCAGCCGCTTCTGCCGACAAGGATAATATCCTTTCTTGGCTTGAAACGGAGTTCGTGGATAAGGTACGTTCAAAGGGTATGCTTTTCGCAACAGCCGAAATGAATCGCCACACATTTAATAATCGTATCGCTTCGTCTAAGGAGTTCCAAAGCAAATTTACGATGAAGTTTGGTGATATGGAGTTTAATACAGGTGGCATCGTTACTCCCGATATGGTAAACCGCCTTATCGAATCAGTAGGCATGCCGTGGCGAATCCGTATCAAGGATGAGTATATCCAAACATCAGAGAGTGAAATGGTAAATGCCGTCCCAGATGACAAGATTTCATTCTTGCCTATGATGGCGGATAATACCAAACTTGGCTTTATGCGTTGGAAGAAGCCTTACGAAATGACCGACAAGGTTAATGACGGTCGTGCCTATCAAGAAATTGAAGATGGCAGGGGATTTATCTCATCTAAGCGAACTGACGAGGGTCGTTTTATGGAATATGGTTTCGAGGCTATCCCCGACATTAATATTCCAAACAAGATGGCTATCGCAGACCTTTCCAAATTAGGCTAATGAACATCAAGGAATACATATCAAGCAAGTTTCAGTCATTCGGCATACAAGTGTCGGAGGCTGACTTGTTGGATATGTCTCTCAATGCGAAAGTAGCAATAGATGATGATGTAATGAGTGATAACGTAGATTCTGTTTCTGTTGCTATTGCCCAATTTATTCCATCCCTTTTGCTTCGTCCTACATCTATCAATGAGAGCGGTTTCTCTATGTCGTGGAACACTCAAGGCGTAAAGGACTATTACTCTCTCCTTTGTAAGAAGTACGGATTGAAGGACGAACTCAACGACAATAAACCGAAGATACGCATCTTATGATATTTGCACCCCACATATTGCAGGTTAAAAGGGTAACACCACTCCAAGAGGACGAATACGGACACCCTATCCCTAACACGGGAGGTGAAGAGTGGGTAACACTCTGTAAGTGCCGTTGTGATGATAACACCACAAAAGAGTTTAATTCTCCCAATGGTGAGGTATACAGACCTAATTTCCACGTAGTATGTGAGATGAATGTCGATATTAAAGCAGGTACAGAAGTAAGATGTCTTGAGGGGGAAAGCGTACGAGGAGAAGGTAAGGTTTACATTGTAAAGAATGCTAACTATTTCAATAACTCTGAATTATGGTTATAGATAGTGATTTCTCCGATGTAGACCAATTCTTTGATGATGTAGAATGGGAGGTTCAGAAAGGTATGATAGACGTTGGCGATGCGGCTGTTAAGGATGCAGAGGAAAGCGGAACATACCAAGACCACACTCTTATTTTGAGAACGTCCAACACATACGATGTAGACAAGGACGGACTGACATTAGAGAACACCGCTGATTACGCTTCCTATGTCGAGGCAAAGGGATTTGAAGTTTTAAGCGGTTCAGCATTGAGAGCAGAGAAGAAACTAAAAGAAATGTTTGAATGATAGTAACTACCGACATAGCAGATATTCTTTTCCAAGATTGTAAGGACTTCGGGATAACAACGATTGTGCCTTTTGGCAAGACCCTTACTGGCGAACTGAAAGACGAGCGTCTGACTATACACGTAAAAGGACAGACCCCCGGAAAGATTTGGGAGAAGTGCTTTGTTGAAGTCAATCTGTGCGTACCCGATTTAAATTTGGGTGTTGCCAATACACTTCGATTAAAGGAATTGGAGCGAAAGGCAAAAGAACTCTTCAAAAGCGTAACAGATGAGTTTGATGGAACAAGGTACAACTATGAGATAGATACTATCCACATTGAAGCGGACACTGCTTTGAAGTGCCATTTTATTAATTGTAGAATATTGTTTAACGCATTAAACGTAACGTAAATATGGGAAAAATTTCAGCTGTCGGCATTAAGAAGATTTTTTATGCTGACATTTCCGTAATCAAGAATGACCTTACCGCAGCAAGTGCAAGTATAATCATCAAGGCTGCTAAGACAGCTAAGAATGAGGTGCTGAACGTGCATGGCGAAACATGGAACATTGAGGAGAGCGAGGCTTCTGTTACTCCATACAAGAACCAGCTCACGGGTCAAGCATACCGCTATGACACCACTCAAGGAGAGATTACACCTCAGTTCTCAATCGGTCAGTATGACTATGCTGCCAAAGCTGCTCTTATGGGCGGTGAAGTAATCAAGAAGGGCGGTGCAGGCACTGACAAGGATGACATCGTTGGTTGGAAGCGAGCTACTGACAAGGTTGTCATCAAAAAGGCTCTGTTCTGTCTGACTGAGGACGATGTATGGTTCATCTTCCCTAACTGTCAGATTGTAGCACGTGAGGCAAACACCGACAAGGCTATCGCTATTGCAGTCAAAGGTCTTGTTCAGGCTCCTATTGTTGATGGCGTATCATCAGAGTACAACTTTGATGAGTCAGAGGTGAAAGCTTTGGTATAAGGATAGTTAATAAGGTGATTGGGGTGGAACGTGGCGAAAAACCACCTCCGCCCTTTTTTTATTTTTCATTTATGAGTAGAGCAAGTAAATTAGTATCAGGTGCAATAACAGGAAATGATTATACCATTGTGTATGTAAATGGCAAGGCATACCCTGTTCCGTCTCCCACTATAAAACGAATCGCTGGAGCTATTTTAAATTTGAGTGATATAGAGTTTAAGGAAGATGGGACGTTGAAAGATATGATATTATCGGGTAAAGATGCAGAAGCCTATTCACGTGCGCTCTCTTGGTTTATTAAAGGAGACTTAAGTATTTCAGAGGAACTCTCTGAAGGTACTATGGCAGAGGTTATAGATGCACTTTTATCTGTTTTTGATATGATAGGAATAGACCCTTTCTTGAAAGCTGTCAGTTTGACGAAGAACGCAAGCCTACTGGCAGCAACACCGAAGTAGTCGGGAATAAGACCCTTTTAGGGCAAATAGCATCGTTTATAGATAGCTTGCATCTAACATACGATGAAGTGGTTAATCAAATTCCATACCGAAATCTTGTCGTTATGCAGCGAGACAAGCAACACGAAGCAGTGGGAGATGTGGTAAGGAAAATAAGTGGCAAGGAACTCGCAAACAGAAGACGAAATAAATAGGTATGGCAAAGTTAAAATTCGAGATACAAGCAGATTGGGAGAAAGTTCAAAAATTAAGAGATGAGATTAATAAGTTAAAGCAGGAGATAAAGAATACTGATGCTATTCAGAATCCTACTTCCTTTAATAATCTCAACGATAAACTACAGACAACTTCTAAAGAGTTAAACAGCGTAACGGGTAGAATCGCACAGGCATCCGCTGTTATCGAGGGAGACTTCAAAAAGAAGATTTTTGACGCATCGCAAAGTGTAAATCATTTTGCAGAAGAGATAATAAAGCAAAAGAAGATTATCGCAGACACCAAAGAAGAGATTAGGACGCTTACAGAACAATATCGCTCAATGGGAAAATATGAGCGTTCTATTTCTCCAATAGCTACAAAGCTGAAAGAAGCGAAAGATGCACTTGCAGAGCAGAAATACGCTTTATTTGACCTTACCCAAGAACAAGCTACTGCACGTTTATCAGTAAAAAGACTCCGTGATGAATATGCTTTACTTAGAGAAGAGGGCGGAGGAACTGCAGGTACGATGGATTTGCTGACAAGCAAATTAAAGTCTATTAGCGGCATGGTGATAGGCGGTATGGGGCTAAAGGAACTTGCAAGCCATATAATCTCCGTACGAGGTGAGTTTGAAAGTATGGAGACTTCTCTTAAGGTCTTATTAGGTGGTAGTCAGCAACGACTTGATAACTTGATGGGACAAATTAAAGAGTATGCTCTTGCTTCTCCGCTTAATACAAAGGATATGGTAGGTGCGGTTCAAATGATGACTTCTTTTGGTATCGAGGCGGAAAAGTCAATAGACTACCTAAAGGCTATAGGCGACATATCTATGGGCGATACTGGTAAATTCAACTCCCTTGCACTTGCTTTCTCACAGATGAGCAGTGCAGGAAAGTTGATGGGACAGGACTTGCTAAAATGTGTGGCGTGATAGGTAGGAATACCTATTATAATTATCGGGTAAAATCGGTGAACCCTAAATTTACTGAAATCGGTCTTTGAAATGTTGTAGAAAATTAGTATCTTTGTACCAAGATATAAAACAGATGATAGATGCAAAAATATTACGTTTATATTTGGTACTTAAAGAGTTCTAAGGAAGTTTTCTATGTTGGAAAAGGTAGCGGAAATCGTGTAACAAGCATGAAAGACCGCAATAAACATTTTCGCAACATCAGAAGTAAATGCGAATGCGACTACGAAATCGTTAAATACTTTGACGATGAAGAAGAAGCGTACGATTATGAGTTGAAACTTGGAACAGAGTATAAAGCCAAAGGTCAAGCGTGGTGCTGTTATGTTTTAGGCAAAACAGATAAATTTCTATCAAATGAGATGAAGAAGAAAATTGCTAAGACCTTAAAAGGCAATACTCCTTGGAATAAGGGTAAACACATGTCCGAAGAACAAAAGGGAAAACTTAGATTAGCGCATTTAGGTAAAAAGCAATCAGAAGATGCAAAGAAAAGAAGAAGTATTGCTTTAATGGGACATAAAATGTCTAAATCTACTTGTAAAAAGATAGCATTGTCAAAAATGGGAGAAAAGAATCCTATGTATGGCAAAAAACAATCAGAAGAAACCATTAGAAAAAGGATGGTGAAAATGATTGGGCATGAAGTTTCAGAAGAAACAAGAATGAAGATTGGCATTTCTAACGGCAAAAAGGTCGCAAAAATCGAAGTTGGAACAGATAAGATACTAATGGTCTATAATAGTGCGTCCGAAGCGGCACGGCAAAACAATATGAAGAATGAAAGTATTTCTAAATGTTGTAGGGGCGAACGCAAAACATCGGGCGGTTTCAAATGGCAATATCAGTAAACATGGCAATACCGAGCTAAGGCGCAAGATTGCGAAAGGCTTGCGAACAGTGTAACGCATAGAGGGTGAATAAATATAATCCCTCCACGAGTATCCGACACCCCACCGAGTAATCGAGGGTGAAAATGTATGCTGAACTTATAGGAAACTATAAGAACTATGGGATAAAAAGCCCGTAGGGTAACAAAATGGCAAATGGTCAATGCTGGGTTCAACCCACTTGAAGAGATTTCACGCAAGACGGGTAAATCTATCGGTGAACTCAAAAACGAGATGTCAAAGGGTGCTATCACTTCAAAGATGGTGCAGGATGCCTTTATCTCTGCTACATCGGCAGGAGGTAAGTTTTTCGGTATGTCATCAGAGGGCGCAAAGACACTCAACGGGCAGATTTCAATGCTACAGGAGAGCTTTGATAATATGTTCAATGAGATAGGAAAGAAAGGTGAAGGTGTCGTAATGAAAGCCGTGCAGGCAGGTACTTTCCTCGTAGAAAACTATGAAACAATAGGAAAGATACTCGAAGGTCTAATACTTACATACGGAGTGTATCGCACAGGGTTAATCTTGAATATCGCACTCGAAAAGGCAATGGTAATATCTCGTGCAGCATCAATAGCAGGAACGACATCTTTAAGTGTAGTTACGGGTATATTACAAAAACAAGTAGCATCTTTAAATGCTACATTGCTTGTTAATCCTTATGTTCTTGCAGCGGCAGCCATCGCTGCATTTGGAATGGCAGTATGGGAAGTTTCAAAGAGGGCTGATGCTACTTCAGCAGCACAAGACAGATTAGACGAGGCTAATAGAGATGTGGCAAGGTCAGCTGAAATTGAAATAAACAAGCTTAATGGCTTAAGAGCAGAATTAGAACAGGCAAAGAAAGGTACTAAGCAATGGAAGGCAGCGAAAGACGCTATTATTGAACAATATGGACAATATGATAGTAGGTTAGCCGCAGAAATAGAACGTACAGGTACATTGACGTCCTCATACGACAGACTGACAGATGCAATTCGCAAGAGTGTAGCCGCACGACAGTTAAAGCAATTCTACGACAAGAACACAGCGGCAGCGCAAGATGATATACAAAAAAGAAGAGGAGAACTTTGGGGTGCTTTGGCTAGAGCTTATGGGCAACAAACAGCTAATCTGTTGATGAGATTTATAAACCAAAATACTGCAACAGGACGTGGACTTGACCAACGGATAATCTTCAATGGGAAAAAGACTACAGTTCGCAGTATGATAAGACCCATACATAGTTCATTATTTTCTACAAGTGGTATTTCTGATGCCAATTATATGAGGCAAACGCAGGTATCAGCAGATGAAGCACTGGACCAATTTGCCGCTATGAATGGTTTTTCCAAAGAAGAGAAGAATGAAATAGCTTATGGAATAAAACCGACAAAAAAAGAAAAAGAAAATAATATTAAATGGACTAAGGCGGTTAAAGGTGCAAGAAAAAAAGTAGCAGAAACTAAGGCTGAATACGAGAAAGCGAAAAAAAACGGTTCAGTATCTGATGTTGCAACGGCAAAGAAAAAATACGAAGATGCGGAACAAGCGTACAAATCCCTAAGTGGCAGTACTACACAGCAAGAGATTAAAACGTCTCAAAAAGAAAAAAAGAAAGCAGAGGCAGAGGCTAAAAGAAAGCAGAAGCAGGCTGAAAGAGAAGCGAAGAAACGAGCCACAGAAGCCAACAAAGCAGCAGAGGAAGCAGCAAAAAAAAGAGAGTATACATTTGAATCTAATGTAACAAGAAGAAACAAGGAAGAAGAAGATGCTATAAAAGCAGCAGAGGCAAAGGAAGAAGAACGTATTGCATCAATCACTGATGCAGGAGAGAAAGAACGTGCCGCTTATCAGCTGCAATATGATAAGACAATACGACAAGTACGCAAGGAGGCTGATGACCTACGTAAGGCAAAATATGACGAAAATAAGAGAGATTGGGATAATAAAAACACCGACAAAACAAAAGTTTATTCTGACACCGAAAAGGGTAAAAAGAATTACAAGGAGATAAAGCTCACCACAGACCAGGAAAGTTACTTACAATCATTGATAAGTAAGGCGGATAAAGAATATACCGCACAGCGTAAGAAATGGCAGCAGGAGGAAATAGATGCATTAAATAGTTATCTTAAAGAGTATGGCTCGTTTGAAGAAAAGAAACTTGCTATCACAAAAGAGTACGAAGAGAAAATGCAGAACGCTAAATCTGTTGGAGAAAAAGCCACTTTACAGATGCAGCGTGATAAGGAGATAGAAAAAGCCAAAGAAGACAATATAAACACAAGTATTGATTGGAATGGCATTTTCTCTGATTTGCAGGGTCATACGAAAGACTACTTGCTGGGATTAAGAGACCAATTACAGGACCTTTTAAGCAGTGGAAATCTTCCTATCGACCAAATGCAGGTCGTTTCTGAAAAAATAAACGCCATTGATGAAGAACTCGGCAAGCAACAGGATATTTGGAACTTCATAGGAGAAAAGACAAGAGAACATAATAGAAGGCTTAAAGAAGCGGCAGATGCACAAGAAAGGCTAAATGTTGCCCGAAACCAGGAAGCCACCGAAGCATTGAGGCTTAACGAAGTAAAGCAGGAAGCGCAGAAACAATTGTCTTCTACAGGCATTAATATGTCATTAGATGAAATTTCCACATCTTCGCTAAATGGTAAAATTGACCTTACAGATGAGAAGTTCAAATCTATGTCTCTCATACTTCAAAAGTTGGCTGTCGCCGAAGCTAAACTTGCAGAAGCAAGGAAGAATACCATAACGGCAACGAACAAAGCAAAGCAGGCAGAAGACGGTGCAAAGCGCAAGTCGGCACAGGCTGTAGCAGACTGGTTCGGCAATGCGCAAGAGTTCATCGAAAAGAAAGGCATAGACCAGCTACCCGATCTACTCGGCTCAATCGGTCTTGGCAAGGCTGGAGATAAGGTTTCCAAAGGTCTCGATGCGCTCAACAGTGCGGCAGGAGCAGCAGGAGACTTTGCAAGTGGCAATTATGTCGGTGCAGCTCTCAAAGGAATTTCAGCCATTAAGTCTTTTGGTTCTATGCTTGGCATCGGTGGTGGAAATGAAAAGGAAGTTACAAGGACAACCGAAAGACTTACAAAGTCTAATGAGGAGTTAGGAAAGCGTATAGATAGCCTTTCTGAAAGGATAGGGAACTCGGCAGGGAATAAGGCTGTCAATGCATACGAAACGGCACTCAAAGCGCAAAAAGAGATAAATGCTAATAGTATGGAGATTCTCAAAAAGCAAATGGGTTATTATTCTGCACACCACTCAAATAATTCATACGCAAGCGACAGCAAGATAGCGTCTTATAATGAAGATGCTCAACGTGCTTTTGCAGCAGCAGGGGTGGACAGCGCAAATATAACGGGGCTTAGTTCCATTTATAGTCTATCCCCTGAACAGCTCAAAGCGATAAGAGATTTTGCTCCTAACCTGTGGAAATATCTTACCGAAGTAGGTAAGTATGATAAGAAAGAATATTGGGACGCAGTAGTAGAGCAGGCAGGAAAGACAGAGAAACTCACCGAACAAATAAAGAACAATCTCACACAGACATCGTTCGACAGTCTTAGAAGTTCTTTTTTGGATACCCTAATGGATATGAATGCTGATGCAGAGGACTGGAGTAACAATTTTGCAAAGATGTTATTTAAGTCTTTGGTAAACAGAAGTGTATTAAACGATGATTTCGACAAGTGGTTAAAAGATTTTCAGAACAAATGGGCAAAGAAACTATCTGATGGCGATATGTCGCAGTCGGATTATGAGACTTACAAGTCCGAATATTCTAAAAAGATGGAGGAACTTAAAAAGAAAACAGACAACCTCGCATCTTATATGGGTTATTCAGATGAAAATGCCGCACAGAAAGCCACTGCAAACGGAGTTTCTTCCATTACCTATGAGCAAGCAACTAACATTATCGCACTCACAACGGCAGGGAATATATCGAGAGACCAAATAAAAGATATTTTGTCATCTAAATTAAGCTCCTTAGACGTGTCGATGAAAGTGATACAGTTGTCATCTTTCGACCAGAAGTCTATCGCTGACGAAACGAGGACGATACTTGCCAATTCTTATTTGGAACTGCAAGGCATTCACGATGATACTACTTCGATGAATAAGTTTATAAAAGTAATGAGTAATGATGTTTCAGACATCAA
>ERZ1674201.152-NODE-152-length-12355-cov-11.204878_pt1 | contig 12355 bp, 15 predicted proteins | sample MGYA00581114_ERZ1674201 | MGnify/ENA primary metagenome ERZ1674201 (study PRJEB41354, sample SAMEA4873309) | human saliva metagenome | biome: human-associated habitat [ENVO:00009003]; feature: mouth environment [ENVO:08000002]; material: saliva material...
TAGAGGCACACTCTTTCCCTACACGACGCTCTTCCGATCTTGTGTTTATGACAAATAAGACAGAAAAGACAGCCAAAAAATATATGCCCTATGAAAAATAAAAAGGCGGAAGCTCCGCCTTTTCACTTAGCTGCACTCGGCAAAGTTGAAGTAAGCTCCCTTTGCTCTCGTTTGCAAAGTCTTTTGTTACTACTCTTCATATAGCCTTGACAGAAAGTCCTGTAGCCGCCTATCCTGTATCTCGGCAAGTGGGCATGGCTTAAAGTTCAGCACCTGCCTAATGCGCAACGTGCCCAGACCATACCGTGAGCCATCCACCGTGATGCCTTCCATCTCCTTCACAGAGGCGTAGCCATACTCCGTTTCAGCCATGCCGACGACGATACTGAATAAAGTGAAGTCATCGCCTTCTGGCTGTCCCTCCAGTACATACCAGCGGATGAGTCCAATCTCGAATACACAGACACAAGTAGCGTCCTTTTGCTTCCCATCCTGAGAATAAAGGGGGAAGTCCTTCAGCTGTTCGGCGAGTTCTGCCGTCATCAAACGATTTGCCATATAAAAAGCTATTGTGGAGCAGTGGTGAGCCACCCCGTTACCTTGATTTCGATTCTTTTCCCTCCTGTGAAGTCTAACGACTTCTTCGGGGAAACGATTTTCGAGCAAATAAGTCGCTATTGGACGACACATTCAACGGCAAGGAATTTTTCAAGTTTTTATTAGCTTACCACAACCAAACTAAGAACGGCCATTAAAAACCTGAAAAATAAGGCACTGGTACTTGACCAGAAGGTGCCAATAGCGAACTTCGCGAAGGAAATGGATGACCACCGAAGAAGGTTTATTTCTCACAGCAAAACGAGTGCGCAATGGCAGGTAATGAGTTGAAGAGAGCCGAAAATAGAATGGAAGAACTGCATGCAATGATGCGGACCTTCTTGCTGCAAGTCTGAAATAGAATGTGGTGTCTTCAACTCATCACTGGCCTTGCTGCGCACGGAATGACCTAACCTCTCTCCCTTGTCATTCTTCGTCCCTGAAGAATGATGGAAGCGGTATCGCAATGATTGCTGCTCTATGCGCAATGAATGGAGATACGGCCTTCAGGGAAATGGGCACAAAGCAGTTAGGTAAAACCTGTAAAGATAGTCAGTTTATCGTCAGTGCAACGAAAAAGTGAGTTACACCGACAATAAACTGGCGTTACACTGGATAGAGCGTGCGATATGGTGTGCATAGGCATGGAGCAGGAAGTAAGATAGGCGGAGCCGTGAAGTGGTCATGGGCGATAAGTCCTTGACAAGTGAAACAGCGGTAGCCTATCCTTCCTGCCCCCATTGCCCATGCACTCCATTCAGCACAAAACAACCTAACCACTCTCCCTTGTCGCTCTACGTTCCGGCGGAGCGATGAAAGCGGTGTGGAGCCATCACGATCATTTATGGCGTGATAGCGAGATACGGCTTTCAGGGAAATAAAGTACTCCCAACGAATTGTCTTGTTTTCTACGTCAAAAACAAGACTTTTTATCTCTGTTATTCATCCTTCCGATGGGCAATTCCCTCCCAAGCAGGCAGCGAACTGTGACCGCTGCCCGACTTTGAAAGCCGGGCATACCAGCCTGATATGCCCAGCCGTACCTTACTTCTCCCTGCTTATTCTGGCCACCTGCTTATAAGGGTGGTTACAGAAATTCCAGTCTATCTCATTGTCTGGCAGCGTGGTTTGTATGCCACTGTCCATGACCATGCCACAATGCTTTAGTATTTTATCCTTGGCTTCCTCCCTGCTTTCAGCTTCTACCTTGAAAGTACCCTCGAAGATGTATCGAGCCGTTACACTATACGTTTTCTTCATTGTAACTTGCTTTTGTGGAGTATGCCGATAGCTCGGCACACTCCTGGTTCTACTTAGTCAAACATCGTATTGACGTGGGTCTCAAACTCGTCATCGGAGTAGTTATAGAAAATATCGTCCTCCACATATCCGTAAAACAGATTGTCCACCGATGGATAGTCGCCCCTCCACTTGTCGCACACACTACAAGGTGCAAACAGGGCATCGCCCAACTGCGCATTGCAAATCTCCCTTGCATCAACGCCCTCTATCGAAAAAATACTGATATTCTCCATACGCTTAAAAATGAAAATCAATGATACCACCGATATAAAGCTCGTCGCCTTCCGTCAGATGCTCCACCATGCGCATCAACTCCGCCGACTTCTCCGCAAAGGTCTGATAGTCGTCATTGCAAAGGTAGAAGTGTGCTGCGGTATCGAGTGGGTTCTGTAATTCGTTTTCCAGCCGGTACACCTCACCGCAAAAGTTCATCACGTTTTCCATGTTCACCTTTGCAGCCCTTATCTGAATACGCTCCACCCACTCACGTTTCCACTGCTCAAAACCACCTTGATACACCAACGTCGTTTCATCTTTGAGGTGAAACATACCCAATGGCAGTATGTCATCTACGAGCGAGCAAACGGCTCTCTTCCGCTCTTCCTCCGATATGGCGGCACAGTAGTCGTAATCGCTGCCATCACCCTGCAACAAGGTATCTTCACAAAGATAGCCCTCGATGCGTTCTTCCGATAATTGAAAAATCCATGCGTGCATAACTTATAATTTTATGAGGTTAAACTTAATCTTTTCCCTTTTGTGAAGTCTTCAGACTTCTTGCAGGTACTTAATTTTCGAGCAAAACAGGACGGTATAAGCGGGAAAGATAAGGCAAGTAATGCACAGAAAATCGACGGAATACCCCAATCTATGATTGTTGGGAAGGCTGCCGTCTATTTTTCTGCGCATAGCCGTAGCGGTACTTGCCGTTCTTTCCTATGCCGTAACTTTGCAAAGAAAATGAGCACATGTAGCAAGGAGGCAACTGCAAACATGGAAATGATACACAAAAAATGGAGACTGTCTCACGACAATCTCCACCTAAACAAAAGAGAATTAACCCAATTCAACCAAAAATGCAATATCTTTATGGTAGCGGTAACTCAAACGTCCTTACTACCGCCTTGCCGTCCATGCTAATGAAGAACCACCGCTCAGCATTGTACTTCATGCCATGATGCGTTACCGCCTGATAGTCGATTTTCACTTTCCAGCCCGTCCATTCCTTCCTGTCAGTTGCCTGGCTAAGCATTTGCCTGATGTCCGAGTTGGCACGCATCTGCCTTTCAGCGAGATCCATCACGTAGAAGTCGTTGATGTCCAGCGACTGCATATTGTCAGTTCGCCTCATGATGCTGTCCGTTACCGATTTCATGATACGGACGATGCCTGCCTTCTCCTTTTGCGAGAAGTAGCTGAATCCAAACGCCGAGTCTGGTTCTGATATAGCCATCACCTGTAACTGCTTAGGATATTCCACCGACTGTTTCAGATTCTCCACTGCCAACTGCTTCAACGCATGACGTTTATTCGTACAACCAGTGAGGCATAACAATGCCACCACTAAATATATAATACTTTGTCTTTTCATCATCAATAACTAATTAAATCATGATTATTCTGTCCTTTTCAGGCGTTAGCTGCAGACGCTTGTAGTACACCGTACCGTCTTCCTTGTAGAACTCAATGCTGTCCCTCGTCACGCCCTGCTCACATATCTGCTTCACCTCCTCCACCGACACGGCATGACCGCTGATGTTACGCCAGATGGAGAACTTGCAGGGATGTTCGGTATTGCGGTAATTGGCACAGTTGTATGCCTTCAGCCCTACATGCAGGTCTCCCCCGCAATGCGGACACTTTGCGATGCGCGATTCCAGCTTCACCTTGCCCTCGGCTATCGACAGCGACGAGGCAAACATCTTCCACTCATTCGAGGCAAAGCCCTCCAAAGCGATATGCTTGCCATTCAAGAACGCCACAGCATCCTGCTCCGTAATCCTACGGTTGCAGATGATACCCGGAATCATAAAGTCGCACGAAGGATGCTCGCCGATGGAGTTTTCGCATCGGTAGCCCTTCGAGGTCTTACGCATTTTGCCCCCGCATATAGGACACACACCGTTGATATAATGCACACCGCACGAGACCTCCACCTTCCCGTTGCGAATTACGATTGCCGCCTTGAAATGCTGCCCGTCCCTGTTCTGCAGCGAGAGCATACCGGTATGGCCATACTTGACGAGCTGTGCAACCAGTTCCTCCGTCATTTCCAGATTAAACACACGATTAGGGATAACGAACCCGCAGGACTGCTCACTGCACTTCCACTCCTGTTCGTTATGTACCATTGTGCCCCTGCCACACACGGGGCAGGTCAGTAAATTGTCAGTATCACTCATTTTGTTATTTCTTTACGTTATATGTTACTCTATCTTTGGCAACCCTCCGTTTGCACCGCTCCTCCTCGAAATAACAAAGTGTAGCGAGTGCAAAAGTACAGAAAATTGCCCATATTCAGGCCTGTCAGATATATTTCCACTCATAGACCAGTCCATCCACAATCGCCTTCCCCGACATCACCGTGGCCCAGCCTTCTGGATCAAGCCCGAACCAAAGGTCATTCCACGAGTATGTCCTTACCTGCCATGCCAGCAACCAAAGGTCAGTATTGATGGTCTCCAGTTTCGTTACCACCTCATTGGCAATATAATACCGTTCCGCCGAAGAGAGGAGGTTTACCTTATGCTTCTCATTGATGGGCTTGCCCGTGGCATCATAGCCACTCACATTGTAAGTGCCGCTTGTCACCAGCTGTTGCATGAACGGATAGAGCGAAGCCATCTGCGTAGCAGCATCCGTCAGCTCGTCAGAAACCAACAGTGCAATGGCCGTACCTTTCAGATGGCCAGGCAGTGACTGGCGCAACAGGCTCATGTTTCGTGGAATCTCCACCGTCGTCAACTCTGCCGCCCGCTTGATCTGATAAAGGTTCTGCATGGCACCCTGGGCATTGGAAAGATACTCCAGCATCTTATCTTCCACCTTGTGCATCCTGTCCATGGCCACAGTGACCGCTGTTTCCGCTGCAATGATTTTCTTCTGTGTCTTCTCGCGGTCCTTGAAAATCTTTTTCAGCATCTCGCTCTGCGCTACCACGGCACCCGTCAGCATCGGGTCCGTCTGCTGCGCCATCAGAGGACAGAAAGTCAAACCGCCCAACAACGATATGATGAAAATTCGTTTCATAAGCACACTCCTTTCTCTCGGCGGTCAGCCAGATTGCGGTCCCTTGCAAACTTATTCTCTATGGGCACAACTTCCAACTGCTTACCCATCAACTGGTCGTTCCAGTCCTTGTAGTTCTCGGCAGCCTTCCATTCACCTACGTTATAGCGGATGTGGACATGCTTGCGAAGCTCACGGATCGACAATTGGTCGTTAGGAATGTTAAAGTTCTTATCACCAATGGTAATTTTTACCTCGCTATCTTCCTTATGTATATTCATGCGAATACCCTCCAACAGGGCAGCCATGCGGATGCCATAGATGCGTCCAGCAAGGTCATTGTCGAAACAGTCCATCGCCTTGGCTTCAGAGTAATGCGACATGATGCCTTTGACTTGTCCGTCAGAGAATGTACCGCCCAGCGACACGAACACCGAATGTGCAGCATCTAACCGAAGGTGATTCAGCTGATAGAACGCCATGATGTCGTAGGCACTCTCTGCGAAATACACATTTCGGATGTCAGCAGGCTCTCCACCTTGTGAGAGATCAGCTATCCATGCGCCCGTCGTCGAGTTGGTACCGGCAGCCTTACTCTTGAATGAACCGAAGCCTCGTATCTCATAGCCCACCACCTTGTCCTTACCAGCCTCCGTATAAGAGAAACCGATGTTGAACTGTTTGTAGGTGGTGTGGCAGCTGTCCCTTATCTGCTTGATGAACGGAGCGAAGACAGCCACCGTCTCCTCGTTGATGCCACGCTGGGCAAAGAAAGCCATTACCTCCGACAAATCACTGCCTATCTCCTTCGTCTCGTAGAGTTTAGGATCGAACACACGGTTGTCGCTATATCCGGCTTTCGCAAGATACAGGCTATCCCCATAGTCGGGAATCGGCTCGTTGGCAAAGCGGGCCATCACCTTACCGATGATTTCCCACTCGTTCCTGCCGGACTCGTGGAAGCTGTTAAGATTCTCACGAATCAGCGACACTACATCCCCGCCTTTCGCCCCGTTACGGCGAAAATAAGTCTGTGCGGCCTTCTCCTTTGGATTCTTGATGATGAGCTTATCCTTATGTCCGGTGGTATCAGGCAAGACCATTTCAATATATCTGCCCACGCCAGCCGAGCGGTCGAGACGATAGCCCAGATAATAGGCTATATCATCTACGCCTACCTTTGTTTTAAGGTCTTTGAAGTTTACTGTCTGTTTCATAACTGCCTACAAGTATAAAGGTTAGATTTTTACACGATGAGCTTGCTGCTGAGTCTGTGCCATGACCACATCGCCATAGCTCTTTTCCAGCGTGCGAGAGAGCAGGCGAGCCTTCTCCGCTTCCTCCGACAGAGAGAAATAGAGGATGCCCACATTCCGATCAATCGGCTTGAGTCCCAGCTCCTTGCCTTGGAAGGAGGCACGCACCGCATAGTCCCCGTCGTTCTGCTTGATAATCGAAGCGTTCTCAAAGACAATCTTGTTTTTAGGGGCTTCGGTAGATTGATTCCTGTTCTTGTCGAGCAAAGGTTCCTCGCCCAAAGCCATCTTCTGCTTGTCCACCTCTTCCAGCACCATGTTGGCAGCCTTGTTCACGTCGGCTATCACCGATACGATGAACTTTGGATTCTCTTTTAGCGTGGAGATCCAACCGTCGAGGTAGGCAGCGTTGTTATTCAGGATACGCTTGTCAAAGCCCATCGAGTTGCCCACCATCGCCGCCGTCAGCTCAGCCACCAGTTCCTCCTTGGCGTATTTCGCGTCGCCGAACTTCTCATGGCTGCCCCTGTTCAGCCGAGGTTCCGTACCCGTGGAGTGAGCCATCTCGTGCAGGGCCGTGGAGTAGTATTCCATACCGTCCTTATACACTTCCTCCGGTGTCTTGCCGATGTTGAACTGTTCTTTCCTTGGAATGACGATGATGTCCTTGGAGGGAGAAAAGTATGCACCGGGTACCTGCTTGTCATATTGGATAGGACAAATCCACTCCTGTTTCTCAAACATACGGTCGAGTGCCTTGCTTGTAAACATCCCCTCTGCATCACGCAGTTCAGGCGGTGCAAATAGCTTTTTGAGTGCTTCCACCTTATCAGGCTTCACCTCAGCCAGATTGGTCTGATCAACATTGAACACATTGTAGGCCTTTAGGAATGGAATGGTCTGCACCTGCATCCGCTCCGCAAGGCTCATCTTGCGGTAGGTGTCTTTGGTGATTTTGCGTCCGTCCTTGTCCCTTGCCATGATGTCCCAGTAGAGCACCGGCATGGCCGACTCGCCCTTCTTGACATACGCTCCCAAGTCATTGGTTTGCTTGAAGGTGAGATACACGGGCATTGAGTAGCCACGGAGAACCGTGTCCAGTTGGAGGAAGAAAGAGTTACTTCCCGAATATCCACGCCCGGACACATTCTGAGGCATGGCACCGGGGGCGGTGGCACCGCCTATCCACTCCTTGTGCCAGCCCACGGACTTCATCTGTTCCATGCGCCCAATCATCATCTCCGTGAACCTGTCCACGGCTTTCTGACCGAGCGTCTTTGTTTCAGTTCCAGCTGTAGTCATAGTCGTCCTCTGCCAAGATTTGCTTGTCCTGCATACTCAGTTCCACCGACTCCATGTAGAACTCTGCGGTATCTTCACTCGGATGCGTGTTGTGTTCCTTGCACCACTGCATGAAGCCGTCCGCATGCTCGCCTTCGAGCGTGAACTGCAGCCACCCGATCCGTCTGTCCTGTTTGAGCTGGACCAGCTCTTCAAAACTATATGCCATTTTCTTTGATTTTATTTTGCCTGTATTTTGTAATTCATACTCACTATACCATAACCAAGCTCTACATCTTCAGTCCGTTGCTGATGGCTTGTTTCTGTCCCGACAGCACCTTGATGTCGTCCGAGAGATATTTGGCGGCCAGCTGCTCCCGTGTGACGGTCTTGGCTTGGAAGAGAGAAAAGCCGTCGTCAAAGGAAATTGCTTTCTTGTCCGTGCGCCCATTTTCGCCCACGGCAGCCGAAATCTTCCACTTACCGTCCATGTTGTCCTTCGCCACCCGGATGTCCTCCACCTTGATGTTGGCTGGGAGCTGATAGATGGCGTAGGCGGATGCCAGGTGCAGCCGTTCACCAAAGTTCTTTTCTACCAATGCCGCCGGTGTCGTCACGCGGTCGAAGAAAGCACTCTGGTCCGCTTTGGTCATGGGTACGGACATGCGCTGGTCGCCCACCTGTGCGTAGAGCTTGTACTTGCCATAGTCGGCACGCTGTTCATCTTTCTCCTTATACACCGTCATCTTGTCGATTACCCTGCCGTCAGATAGAATGTTGGCAGCTTTGTATTCCTCGGCAGACACCTTGGGAGCCAGTTTCGTCGGATAGTATTTCTGCATCATGTCCTCCACCTTCGCCTCCCGTTTCTGATAGGCTGCGATGTCGGCAGCGTCCATCTTCATAGGGTTGAGCTGCTTGCCGTTGAGTTGAGCCACATAGAACCAGTCGGCAGGATTCACCTTGGACTGGAAGGCATGGGCATGGGAAACTTTGTCGCCATTGACCGTTACCATCTGCGGCTCACGCGGCTGATGCTCCTGTTTGGCGGAAGCCGACTTGTCCACGTTCTTTCCTTCCTCTTTCTTTTCCTGCACTTTTGTTTCCTGTGCTTTTGTTTCCGTTTTTACCGATGTGGATTTCTCTACGCTTTGTTTCTTCTCCAGACTGTCCACGATGGCCACTCGAAGACCGGCACGGATGAGTTTTGGCAGGTTTGTGTCCAAAGCATGATGAGGGAATGTGACTTGCAGAGGGCCGTCCTCTGCCTTTGCCGGTTTTGTTGGCTTGATGGACAAGGTGTCAGCCACCTTGGAGGCATCAGCGTTCAGGGCCGTGTAGAAATCTCCCGTCCTGAAGAGCAGGACGGCATCAGGATGCTTCTCCTTCATGTTCTCGTACAGCTCTGCCAGCGTCTTTGACTTCGGGAGCTTCGCGGTTTTCTTTGCAGCTTTTTTCTCAGTCTGAGCCTTCGGCTCTTCCTTCGGGGTAGCTTGCTGTTGCACCTCTTCTTTTTTCTTGCTTGCCATATTGTTGTCAATTAAAGGGTAAATATCCGTTTTCCATTTGTTGGGCGTGAACTTATGCGTATCACCGAGCACCGCCATCAGCGTGTCCTGCCTGCCTATCGCTTCATAGGCAGCCATTGCCGTGTGCCCGGTGTCGAGTACATTATCAATGAGAATGGGTATCTTGTCTCTGGGCACCCTTCGGATGCGATAGAAGTAGAGCGGCACTTCATCGATCGAGCCATTGGCTTTCTTCACCAGATAAAGCGGCTCGTGGGTATTGCTTGCTAATGCGTCGATGACAGGTAGATGCAGTGCCTCGCTGATTTTCTCGGCAAGCGTTTTGGTGTAACCCGCCCTGCCCGTGCGGTTGGGAATGGGTACCAGTACCACCTGCTTGTCCTTAGGCATGACATTCCTGACGGCAGCCGTCATCATCGCTGCTGCCTTGGCAATGGCCATATCGTCCCCAGCCTTTACCTTTCGGGCAATGGGAGCAACCTTGGCATAGCCAGCCACGGAGCTGACAATGTAATCGTAATCAAGATTTTTGTTTTTCTTTCTACCCACCTTGCTTATCGTGATGTGCTTTAACGCTACGGTTCTACAACAGAAGAACTCGCCAAAGAGAGAAGAATGTTAAAGCACTCACCGAGGCCGCGCAAAGCGACAAGCCGGGAGCAGAATATTAAAGAATCCCTTGTTTGGGAGAATGGTTTTTAGTTTTTGCTATCGTATCAAGCCTGTACGCTGTTTCTTTTCGATAGTCTCAGAGGGGTTATTGGTCATGGTCTGGCGTTCCACCACTTTCTGGTATTCCCAGCGGTTCTCGTCGGTCATCACATACCCCATAAAATCCTCGTGGGCATCATCGTAGCGCATCTGCTGAAGGCGTTCCCATTCCTTCATGTCGCCGTTGACCACCTTGAAGCCCTGTGGCTCACGCAGGTCAACACCCACCGTTACCTTGGTGTCGCCGAGAGAAAGCTCCACGGGCTTTCCCTCCTGCAGAGCCTCCTTCTGGTTAGCCCCGAGTTCGATGTCCTTCACCTTGTCCCGTGTCATCAGTTCCGATTCGATAGACACACTGGCCACGTCACGGTGCATGAGCGAGTTGGTTTCCTTATCCAACTGGATAAATTTTACTTTCCTTTCTCCCTCCACGTCCACCTCCTTACGGATCACTTTGCCTGACTGCACACGCAGAAGTTCATTCTGGCTGAGGTTCAGTTCGTTGGCAATCTCCTTGCGAAGCGGATAGGTCATCAGAATTACCTGTTCGCGTTCATCAAGCATCAGCTGGGCTTTGAGCGGTAACTGTATCACCTTGCCATTTGATGTTCCCATGTTTGCCACGAAAACAGGCGTTATCTCTCCACGAAGCAGCGGAACTTTCAGAGCGTCAGGCATTAACTCCAGTTTTTCGCTGTCGATACCCAGCTGCATTAGTTTCTCTAAGACTGCTCCCTGAGCTTGAAAAGTCATCACATTTTCCATACGTTGAATGTTTATCGGTAAATTTGTCGAGAGAAGTTATGCGCTTCTCACCGAACAAAATTATCAAAAAGCACGACGATAAGATGAGACGATACAGATTATTTCTATTGGTTTTTGTCACCATGATTATCAGCATGAAGATGGCAGCGCAGTTTTATACTCTCCGTCCGGAGGTAGTTCGCAAACAGGTAAAGGTTGGAATACAAGTAATTACAAAGCAAAAGAAGGACAGCGTAGGCGCAAAACAACCTGATGTGACCTTCCAAACAGGTCGTGGCTTGGAAATCACCATTGAGAAGGACGTACCACTGTTTGTCAATGTGAAGGACTCCTTGCTTTTCAATCTGATCAGCCAGCGCATGAATGTCTGCCTTCCGCTCGACTTCCTGAAACTCAACTCAGCTTTCGGCTATCGCAAAGACCCTGTAAGTAGATGTGCGGCTTTCCATGACGGCATAGACCTGCAATGCAACCATGCACGAGTCTATGCGATGCTGCCCGGTATCATCAAGGAGGTACATTTCGGGAACAGAGGCTATGGCAACTATGTCGTTTTGGAACATGGCATCTTTGAATGTCTTTATGGCCATCTTGACCAGATAACCGTAAGAGTTGGCGATGCCGTTTCGGCAGGAACCATCGTGGGAATATCAGGTAACACAGGCAAAAGCACCGGCCCGCATCTCCATATCAGAATCAGGAAAGGTGGGAAGAGTGTCGATCCCAATGTCTTCGTGGATTATCTTAACGGTTACATCACGCAGCTACAGGATAAGATGACATACGTCAGATTCGGGACAAAACCCGACAAAGAGTTGAACATCGAGAACCTGATGGCCGTCCTCCGACAGTATGATGTGAAATTCCCACAGATAGTAGCCGCACAAGCCCTGCTTGAAACAGGCTATTTCACGTCCAGAGTATGCTTAGAGAACAACAACCTCTTCGGGCTTCGCCGTCCCAGTAACGGTAGCTACTACACCTTCAACTCATGGGAAGAGAGTGTAAAAGCCTACAAAGACTATGTGCAGTACAAATATAAAGGTGGTAACTACTACGACTTCCTGAATAGGATTGGGTATGCGGAAGATGGCAGTTATATCTCAAAGGTGATGAGCCTTGAAAAGAGCCTATAAATACTAATCGAGGAAGTGAAAACGCTCAGAATAAATAGCTTCCTCGAAAGATATTTCTCCAGCTTGTTCTGCTTCAGATTTCTGTAAGTGATGGATATTATAATTCTTTCCATCCTCACTATACAATTGAAAACGATTAAGTAATATATGACTTCGGTACACATAGAACCATCCGTCATCCAAATAGATTCCATATCGATTATCCCAATCGGTATAGTGAGATTTCATAATTTTATCTTTTAGGGAGACAGAAAAGTTCAGCAACGACATCCGAATCTTCATGTCTTCCCAATGATGCAGTTCTACATTTGTGAGCGCACTGTTCTTGGGAAAGGATAATCTCCGTTCGTCAATCTCTCTGAACTTCTCAAACTCTGTGCGGTATGTAGATAAAATAGCCTTTGGTATCTGAATAGGAAAGAACCAATTTTCCGAATATTTCTGTTTAATCATTCCATATTCACACCCGTACATGGCGCTTCTGCTAAAGCACCGGTTAAAAAAGCAAGCAAAAGATCGGAAGAGCGTCGTGTAGGGAAAGAGTGTGCCT
>ERZ1674201.153-NODE-153-length-12259-cov-11.628810_pt1 | contig 12259 bp, 6 predicted proteins | sample MGYA00581114_ERZ1674201 | MGnify/ENA primary metagenome ERZ1674201 (study PRJEB41354, sample SAMEA4873309) | human saliva metagenome | biome: human-associated habitat [ENVO:00009003]; feature: mouth environment [ENVO:08000002]; material: saliva material...
GCACCCTGAGGCCGGGCGGGGGCAGCGTGCGACGAGGCCTGAGCGGGCGCGGCCGGCTGGGCGGGGCGCTGGCGCGTCGGAGGCGCCAGGGGAGCGCCCTGAGGTCGGGCGGGGGCAGTGTACGGCGAGGCCTGAGCGGGCGCCGCGGGCGCGGCCGGCTGGGCGGGTACCGCCGGCGTAATCGGGCGGCCCGGAGCCTGGGGCATGGCGCGCACCGGCCTGGGGGCAGCATCCTGTGGGGCCGCGAAGCGAGGCTGCGCCGCATCCTGCGATTCGCGCGTCATGCTGGACTGGACGGAAGGAGCCGCCGTGACGGACCCGAAGTTGGTGTATCCGCCGGTGCCGCGCGAGCGCGCGCTGCTGTACGGGCTCACGGGGGCCGAGCCCTCGGCGTACTCATCGCGAGGAGCGAACGTCAAGCATTCGAGGGAGCAGAGAGAAGCCATCCAGGAGCCGCGCTCGCCCCCCAGAAACACCGACACGAAGGGGACGGGCAGGACGATCGCGGACAGCGTCGTCACCAGAACATACCCGAAGGAGCGGCCCAGGGAAGGAGACATCATGGAAGACCCGGCGCTCACGAGCACCACCCCCGTCAGGGTACAACCAATCGAGCGTCCGCGGATCGCGATCATGATCGCTTGGACCGCCGCGTATTCCAACAGGATCGTGACGATGACCATGATGTTTCCGTGCGACAAGCTGGAAGCGACGAACGCAATCAGCGCGGCACCCACGACGTCGACGAACAGCGCGGCGACGCGCTTCCCGGGCGACGCGGGGACGGGGACCAGGCCTGGTGAAGAGGACGTCATAGCACCTTCCGCCAAACTAAATCGAAGAGACCCGAGCCGTAGGTCGCGGCCGGCAGGAGTAGGGTCAGGGAAAGTCCCTGAATGATGTCGAGAATGCGGCCGACCAGCGCGGAAGGCTCGCGGCCCGCGCGAATCAGCGCGATGACCGGGGCGATGAACGCGAGGACGCTCAGGGACAGGGGAAGGGCAACATAGCGCGCCATCTCGAGGGCCGGCTCAGCGGCCTCGCCCGTGGAACGCAGGATGAACTCGCTCCACTCGGGCGCAAAAAAGATGGTCGCCCACATCGCGAGGGCCACGACACGGGGCCCGTAGTGGGTCAGGCGGTCGCGCTTGGCACGCGCGTTCGTGAGCAGCCCGATGATCGCGAGCAGGCACAGGGCCAGCGTCGCGTAGCCCGCGTAGGGCTTCTCCTCGTTGAGTGGCAGCTGGTAGGCGGTGATGACTCCCGACACGAAGGCGATGACGGTGGCGCTGGCCAGCATCGACAGGGAACGTGTGTTGGCCTCGCGCACGGTCTTCTTGACGCGGGCCTGGGTGATGCGCGACGGGGGAGCGATGACGGTCTGGCGGATCGTGGGGAGCCGCTTCATGACGAGAGGCAGGTCGAGGACCTGGTGGTCGGGAACCTGCAACGCCAGGTGTGGAGCCAGGGAGATGAAGATAATCGAGGCGGCAAACACGATCGGCGCAATGCGGACGGCTCCGAGCGCGCTGAAGGAGGAAATGGTCATGGTGGCCGCGATGAGCCCGAAGGCCTGGACGTTCACGCGCGCGCTGGCCCCGGGGCGGGTGAAGAGAACGAGGCCGGCCAGGACCAGGGCGGACCACGACACGATGAGGGGCAGGAAAGTCAGTGAACCGGGCAGGGGGGTGACGCCCACGCCGAGGCTGATGCCGGCCGCCGCGCAATACCCAAGGTGGGCGAACTCGCTTGTGGGGCCCTTGCGGGTCATGAGCGGAGCCGTCCACATCAGCGCGCACAGGAGACCGGAGGTCACCCTGAACCACGGCGAGGTTACGAGGGGTGGAAGGGCCTGGCCCACGTCGACGAATAGGGCCGCCGTCGGAGCCGCGACGCCGACAAGCGTCAGGATCAGGGCCGCGAACATAAAAGCGGAGGATGCCATCGCGGGCTGGAAGCGCCGACTATTCGAGGCCTGGCGATCGTCCGCGATAGCCTGGGCCGACTCCTGCGACCCGACGATCGTCACGACCGAGCCGGAGGGAATATCCCGGCCAATCACGTCGCTGGGGTCGACCGCGCGCCCACCCCCGAGGGTGAGCCGAGCCTGGAGGCTGGTGAGGTCGACCTCGATGAGTGCGAGCAGGCCCGCAATGGTCATTCCAACGGGGAGAACGTAGTCCTCACGCCGGGAACCGCCGACAACCGTGATGGATGCCTGTGCACCTGCCACGCGCTCCTCCTCTCGTCGCCTATCGGTTCGCGCCTTCAGACAGTATTGTGTCACCTGACGTGCGCTTGGCAAAAGTTCAGTCGTTGCACGTTAGGATAGCGGGGACTACTGCTTGCCGCGTGCGGCTACATAGGGAGGAACGATGGCTGACTCTGAGGATCTCTTGGAGGGCGTACCGGAGATGCCGGAGGGGAAGATCCCCATCCAGGCGCCGCCGAACCAGGCGGAGGCCGCCGGCATCGGTAACGTGCTCGCCATGGTGATCCCCATGATGGGGTCGATGGGCGTCATGGTGTTCATGGCGATCTCTCAGGCGACCTCCGGGGACGGCCAATCCAAGAACCCCACCATGATGATGATGGCCGGCGGCATGGTCTTCGCGATGGTCGCCATGGTCGGCTTCAACGTCTACCGCCAGGTCTCCCAGCACCGCCAGAAGGTCAAGACTCTGCGCGGCGAATACCTGTCCTACCTGGCCGAAACCCGCCAGACGGTTCGTAACGTCGCCGACCGTCAGAGGGCGTTCGTGAACTGGGCTCTCCCCGCGCCCGAGGCCCTGGTGGCGATCGCGGATCAGGGCGAGCGCGTGTGGGAACGTGAGCCGGGCATCGAGATGCTCAACGCCCGCGTCGGCGTGTCCGAGCAGGGCCTGTCGATGGAGCTCATCGCCCCCGACCTGCCCCCCATGGCCACCCCCGACATCGTCTGCCTGTCCGCGATGACCCGCTTCATCGAGACGCACCGCAACCTCGACTCCGTCGCCTTCGGAATCCCCCTCGAGGACTACTCGCACATCGAGCTGGCCGGCCGCCACGAGGACGCGAGCGGCGTCGCGCGGCTCATCATGACGCACCTGGCGACCTTCGTGAGCCCCAACTACCTACGCATCGCGGTCCTGTGCTCGCCGGAGCGCCTCGCCGAATGGGACTGGGTCAAGTGGCTCCCCCACGCCGGCTCCACCGTCGAATCCGACGCTGTGGGCCCCGCCCGCATGGTCGTCACCGAGGTCGCGGACCTGCTCGACCTCCTCGGCCCCGACATCGTCGATCGCCCCGGCTTCTCCCCGCGCGACGACCTCACCCCGTGGCCGCACGTGCTCCTCGTGTGCGACGGAGCGGAGCTGCCCGCCACGACCCAGCTCGGCTCCCCAGAGGGCGCCGTCGGCGTGACCGTCATCAACCTCCATGACAAGTGGGGAGCCCTGACCAGCCCCTCGACCGTGCGGCTGCTCATCCATCCTGCTGTCAAGGGCGAGAACCGGGGTGCCCTCGAAGTCAACCTGTTCAGCCACCAGGCCATCGTCGGCGAATGGGAACACGTTGGGCAGGCGCAGGCCGAGTCCATCGCCCGGCGCCTCACCCCCTTCGCCGCGGACGACAAGAGCAAAGACACCGACGCGCCGGTGGGGCGCTCCGACGTCAAGCGCACCGTCGACCTCATGGAACTCCTCCACCTCGGCGATATCCGAGACTTCGACCCCGAGAAGGCGTGGGTGCGACGCGAAGGCAGGAACCGCCTGCGCGTCCCCTTCGGCGTCACCCCCGAAGGTATCCCAGTCCTCATCGACATCAAGGAAGCCGCCCAGCAGGGCATGGGCCCGCACGGCCTGCTCATCGGTGCGACCGGTTCGGGTAAATCAGAGGTGCTGCGCACTCTCGTCCTCGCCCTCGCGCTGACGCACTCGCCGGAGCAGCTCAACCTGGTCCTCGTCGACTTCAAGGGCGGCGCGACCTTCGCGGGCATGTCGAGCCTGCCCCACGTGTCGGCCATGATCTCCAACCTCGAGTCCGAGCTCTCCCTCGTGGACCGCATGCAGGACGCCCTCAAGGGCGAAATGGTGCGCCGCCAGGAAGTCCTGCGCGACGCCGGCAACTACGCGAACGTCACGGATTACGAGGCCGACCGCATGGCGGGTAAGCACAACTTTCCCCCGATGCCCGCCCTCTTCCTGATCCTCGACGAGTTCTCCGAGCTCCTCACCGCCAAGCCCGAATTCGCGGACCTCTTCGTCGCGATCGGTCGTCTGGGCCGTTCGCTGTCCATCCACCTGCTCCTCGCCTCGCAGAGGCTCGAGACGTCCAGGATGAAGGGCCTGGAGTCCCACCTGTCCTACCGCGTGGGCCTCAAGACCTTCTCCGCCAGCGAATCCCGCGAAGTCCTGGGCGTCCCCGACGCCTACGAGCTCCCCTCCCTGCCCGGCTCCGGCTACCTGATGCCCGGCACCGACGAGCTCATCCGCTTCCGCGCCTCCTACGTCGCGGCACCCCCGCCCCCGCGTACCGTCTCCTCGACGCAGGCCGCCACGGCAGGCACCCCCGACCGTCAGATCAAGGTCCTGCCCTTCACCCTGGCCCCCGTCCTGACACGCGACGAGCCCGACAACGCCCCCGCCTCGACCGGTCAGGCCATGGTCCTGCCCGAGGACGCCCAGTGGGCTGACATGACCGAGATGGACATCGCGGTCGCGAAGATGGCCGGCAAGGGCATGCCCGCCCACCAGGTGTGGCTACCCCCGCTCGAAGAGCCCGACACCTTCGACCAGCTCATGCCCGACCTCGCCCCGGTCGAGGGCCTCGGCTTCGTGTCCATGCAGTGGCGCGAGCGCGGCACCCTCGTCTTCCCGATGGGCACCAAGGACCTCCCGCTCGAGCAGCGCCGCGACGTCCTCACCTTCGACCTGTCTGGCGCCGCCGGTAACTTCGCGGTCGTCGGCGGCCCCCTCACCGGTAAGTCGATGGTGCTCAGGTCCTTCGTCATGTCCCTGTCGCTCATCTACACGCCGCAGGAAGTCCAGTTCTACATCATCGACCTCGGCGGCGGTACCTTCGCGTCCTTCGTCGATGCGCCCCACGTCGCGGGCGTCGCGACGCGCGACACGCACGAGATCCTCACGCGAATGATCGCCGAAATCCGCGGCATCATCGAGGATCGCGAGCGGTACTTCCGCGACAACAAGATCGACTCCATCGAAACGTACCGTCGCGGTCGCGCCGAAGGACGCTACGACGACGGATACGGCGACGTCTTCCTCGTCATCGACAACTGGGCCTCTCTGAAGGCCGACTTCGACGACCTCGACATGACGATCGGCATGATGCTGAGCCGCGCCCTGACCTTCGGCGTCCACCTCGTGACGTCCACGTCCCGCTGGAGCGACTTCCGCATGCAGGTCGCCGACATGCTCGGCTCGAAGCTCGAGCTCAAGATCGGTGACTTCCGAGACTCGGAGATCGACCGCAACATCCAGAAGCAGATCCCGAACGCGCGCCCCGGCCGCGGCGTTGAGGTCACGAAGCATCACGTCCTCATCGGCCTGCCTCGCGCCGACGGCGAACCGGATCCGACGACCGTCACCGAAGGCATTGGGCGAACGCTCGAAATGATCCGCGCGGCCCTGCCCGCCGGACCCGGCCCCAAGCTGCGCCTGCTCCCGACCCGCATCACGGCCGACGAGATCGCGCAGCTGCCCGGCGCGCTCGCCCCGGCGGAAGGCCCCGCTCCCGCGCTCATGCTCGGCGTCGAAGAATCGCGCCTGGGCCCCTACCGCCTCGACCCCAACGTCGAACAGCACCTCTACCTGTTTGGCGACTCGAAGTCCGGCAAGACCACCTTCCTGCGCTCCCTCGCGAAGGAAATCATGGCGCGCAACACCCCCGAGCAGGCCAAGATCGTGTCCGTCGACCTGCGCAGGGCCTCGCTGGGCCTCGTGCCCTCCGAGTACTCGGCCGGCTACCTCACGCGCATCGAGGACGTCGCCAGCGACATCCGCGAGCTCGCCGAGTTCCTCAAGATGCGACTGCCCGGCGACGACGTGACCGCCGAGCAGCTCTCCAACCGCTCCTGGTGGAAGGGCCCCGAGGTCTGGATCCTCGTCGACGACTACGACCTGGTCGTCACCTCCGAAGGCAATCCGCTGATGCCCCTCCAGCCGCTCCTCTCCCAGGCGGGTGACGTTGGCCTCCATTTGGTCATCACGAGGCGCATGGGCGGCGTGTCGCGTGCCCTCTACGAGCGCATCCTCCAGTCGCTCATCGACCTGGGCACGACAGGCATCCTGTTGTCCGGTAACCCTGACGAGGGTCAGATTATCGGCCGCGTGAAGCCGGTCCGCGCAGAGCCCGGTCGAGCGATCGTCGTCTCGCGCGACGCGGGCGTCTTCCGGGCGCAGTTGGCCTACTCGGATCCTGTCCGCTAGTGCGTAACCATGCGTTGAGCGCGTGTAGAATAATCGCGTAACGCGTTATCCCACGTGCTCAACGCAGCGAGAAAGACGAAGGTAGATGGCTCTGGGTGAACATGCGGAACGCCCCGCGGTTCGTTGGGGCGCCTCGACTGACATCGGTCCGGTCCGCGCAGAAAACGAGGACTCCTGGCTGGCGGTCTCGCCCGTCTTCGCGGTCGCCGACGGAATGGGCGGCCACCTCGGCGGCGCCCAGGCCTCGTCCCGGGCCGTCATCACACTCCAGGAGTTCCTGAGCCCCGGTCGGCTCGGCAACCGGCCCGTCGACCTCGTCGATCTCTCCGTCGCCATCGACGCTGCCGCCACCTCGGTCGCGGCTCTCGCACCCGCCGACAACCCGATGAGCGCCCCGGGAACCACCCTGTCCGGCCTCATGGTTCTGCGCACCACCGAGGGACCCTACTGGCTGTCCTTCAACGTCGGCGACTCGCGCGCCTACGTCGTGGGAGGCGGCGGCATCCGCCAGCTCACCCACGACCACTCCGCCCTGCAGGAGGCGCGCGACCTCGCGGCCACCTCCGGCGCGCCCCGCGTCATCCCTCCCGCCAACGTTGTCACCAAGGCGCTGGGTGCCGGACAGTCGGGAAGTGTGAAAGCCGACTACACGATCATGCCCCTCGAAGAAGGCGACCGTGCGGTCATCTGTACAGACGGGGTGCACGGCGTCCTCCAAGACGCGCAGATTCACGCCATTGTCGCCGCCGGGGACGGCCCGCAGGGGAGCGCAGACGCGCTCGTTCAGGCCAGCCTCGAGATCGGAACACGTGACAATACGACGGCCGTTGTAGTTTACGCAGGAACCGAATCACGAGTAACATTGACAACGAATGTCCTGAATCGCATGATTCAACCAGTACGTCCGGCGTCGATCCAGACCGCGCGCCGGGTCCCTCGTAGAGAAGGCAGTAACTGATGCTTCAGATTGGACGCTTCCTGTGCCGCGGACAGGGCGCGATGCTCGTCACCGGCCCGCTCGGTGCGGCGTTGGTTCCGCTGGACTTCGCGGATTCCGCCGCCGACGTCGTGTGGGGCCGAGCAGACACGCAGGCGTGGCTCTCCCACGTGCAGGCTGAGCGGGGCGACGTCCTGCTGCTCGACTGCGCGGGCGAACAGCCCTACCTGACGGTTCTCGGTAACATTCAGCTGCGCATGCGCGCCGCCGGTCAGATCACCGAGCAGGTGTGGACCGACCCGATCTGGGCCTGGCCCTTCAACCCCGGCGAGTGGCAGACCTTCGAGGCGACCATCATCGAAGGTGACGAGGTCACGTGGATGGTTCCCGCCGCCGACCGCGTCGAGGCCGCCGAGATTCGCATCGGTCGCGCCCTGGACGAGGTCGAGGCCCTGGCCTCCATGCCCGTCGACACGATGGGCTTCCTCATCAACCCCGACATCCCGGACCACGAGCGCCGCGCCCGCCGCGAGGCCCGCGAGGAGCTGCCCGAGCCGTCGCTGCACACCTCCTCCGTCGACCTGGCGGCCGTCGAGGCCCAGTTCCTCGCGGCCACCAGCAACGGCCCCGTGTCCCTGACCCCCTCCACTCGCGCCGCGACCCCCGCCGGGAACGAGTCCCCCGAGGAGGAGGCACAGACCCCCGAGGACGAGGCGCCCGAGCCGGTTGAGGAGACCACCGAGCGGGACGCCGAGCAGCCCTCGGGCGAACTCTACGTCGTCGCCGACGCGGAAGAGCCGCCGGTTGACACCGCCGAGTCCGCCGAGCGCGCGGGAGGCTTCGGCGAGTCCGGCGCCCCGGCCTCGTCCGAGACCGAGGAGCAGCCCGCGGCCGAGCCCGAACCCGAGATGGCACCCGAGCCGCCCGCCGCCCCCGAGGCGATGAGCGCCGAAGGCCTGGCCGGCCTGGGCGCCGAGACGGACACTGAGGCCACGATCCTGCGCCTCGCCCCCGTTAACTCCGGGCCCGCCGCGCCCGTCGCGTTCCTCATCCACGGCGGCACCGTGCCCGTCGAGGTGTCCCGCGACGTCGTCATCGGCCGCGACCCCGACGCGCGCGCCCTCACCGGCCGCCCCGTCGCCACCGTGCTGCGCGTCCCCAGCCCGGCCACCGAGATCTCGCGTTCCCACTGCGCGGTCATGATGACGACGCCCGGCTCGTGGGCCCTCATGGACCTGGGCAGCGCCAACGGCACGGTCCTGCGCCACGCGGACGGCTCCTTCCAGGACGTCACCCCCATGGTGACGATCGCCCTGAACGACGGCGACCTCATCGACGTCGGCGAGGGAACCACCATCGAGTTCCGCGTGCGCTGACGCCACATGCGCCTTGTCTGTGGGGTGGACCTGTTGGTCCACCCCACAGGTGTATGCACTACGCTGTCGCGTATTGACCGGTTGGAGGTTGGGGGTGCCGATGCGCTCAGCGGCCGATTGGATATGCCAGGGGGAGCTAGCTCATGAAGAGTCGCGTGCGGATGATCGTCGTCCTCGTGTGTGTGTTCGTTGTGCTGCCGTTGGTGGGTGGCCTCGTGTATCTGTCGAGGATTAGTGCGGAGGCGGCTGCACGCTACTACGCCGAGGCGATCGCCCAGGGGCGCTTCGAGGACGCGATGGGCGTGGAGACTGCCGAATTGCTGTCGGAGGTCGGGGAGTTGCCCGATCTGCGTCGAAGCCAGCCGTCGTCTCTTGCGAGCGTGACGGGTGTGATCGCGATCGGCGATCCTGACGGCGACGGCAATCAGGACGTGTGGGTTGAGATGAGTATTGACGGGCGCACCTTCCGGCGCATCATCTCTTTGGAGCGTTCCGGTTTTCCGCGGCCTCATGTGGGGCTATGGAAAGTGACTGAGGGGCTCGCTCAATTCGACCATGTCACCTTGGAGGGCTATGCCTCAGACGTCAGTGTCGGCGGGGTGTCGCTTGGTCGCGTGGGGGTGATGAGCAGTGACGGTGTCGCTATTCCTGCGGGCGTATCGGCCGATGGTGTGGAGCCCCAGCCCGACCATGTGGCGACTGTCTATGCGTACCCGGGTGTCTATGAGGTTGCGGTCGATAAGGTGAGTGAGCATACCGATGTGCTCATTAATTCCGAGGTTGGTGTCTCGTCGATTGAGTTGGCCGGGTACGGGTCGGATAAGACGATCAGTGTGATGCCTGACGATGAGACGCGCGCGTGGTTTGAGGGTAGCTATGACTCGCTCGCGCGGTCATGTTTCGGAGCGGAAGCAGCGCAGGGCGCACTGTGTCCCACTTTCGACTTTTCGGGTACTGTGACCGATGAAGTGGAGGAGAAGGTCCAGTGGCAGCCCGATGGTTTAGACGGTTTGGAAACGTTTTGGATTGAGACTGACGCTGATGTCGTTTCCGTCGAGCTGGCGGGTGCGTTGTGCTTCGACGAGGCGGGCGACGCTCGCGTCGTCTTCAGGGTCGGCAAGGAGTTTCACTACCCTCCGAACTCGTGAGTGGGGCGCGTCGTGGCGCCCATAGTGTTGTAGTGATGAGAAAAGAGGCTATGTCGTGAAGAGTCGCGTGCGGACGGTCGTTGTCCTCGTGTGTGTGTTCGTTGTGCTGCCGGTGGTGGGTGGCCTCGTGTATTCGTTCGGCGTGAGCGCGGAGGCGGCTGTGCGCTACTACGCCGAGGCGATCGCGCAGGGGCGCTTCGAGGACGCGATGGGCGTGGAGACTGCCGAATTGCTGTCGGAGGTCGGGGAGGTGCCCGATCTGCGCCGTGGCCGCGTGTCGGAGCCCAGTAGCGTGGTGAGCGTTCGGGTGTACGACGAGCGCGATGTACGGGGGCGTCAAGGGGCGAGCATTGATTTGTCCGTCAACGGGCGCACGATCACGCGCGAGATTTACCTGGAGCGTGTGGGTGTGCCCAGGCCGCACGTGGGCATGTGGCGCGTCGTCTCGGGCGCCGCGCACGTGGAGACGGTGCGGGCGTATGGCTACGCTTCCGATGTGAGTGTGGGAGGAGTGTCGTTGGGGGCGCTGGGCGCCTCCGGCGATGGCGGCGCAACCTTCCCGGTTGCCGTCTCGACGGATGGCCTGTGGCACGCGGGTTCTGGCGGCGCGGTCGTCTACGCCTACCCCGGCATCTACGATGTGTCGGTTGCCAAGGTCAGTGAGCATACTCAGGTGGCCGTTGACTCTGTCGTTGGGGCCTCGACTCTCAGTGTTCTCTCCGAGTCGAGAGAGCATCAGATCGATGTCACGCAGGATGAGAGTACTCGCGCCTGGCATGAGGATCAGCTCGGATCCGTCGCCAGCTCGTGCGTCCTGGGTGACGTGCCCGAGGGGGCCGTATGTTCCAACATGTTGGTTGCGGGAGCCGAGCGGGTGGACGTGGAGGCCCCGACGCGCGACTCCGGTGATCTCCTCGAAGTGTTGGTTGCCGCGTATCGAAACGACGAGGGCATCGCCGCTTTCACCGCGCACAGCAGGGTCTGCTTCGACGAAAAAGGCGAACCGCATATCGTCGTGATCCGTCCCTGAGGGGCTATCGGTTGACGACCTGCGCGGTTGGCAGGTGGCCGGGCGGGCCTCGTCGCCTTCTCGGCTCTCGCAGCTCTCGTGGGGCGGGCCTTCGGGCCTGCCCCACGTCCGTCTGCCCGCCCCACGTCCGTCTGTCCGCGCCCGCCGACGCCTGCGTGACAGCCTCGCCGATACCCCTGACCAGCCCGCCTGACGCCCACTTCCGCCCGAGGGCACGATACCCGACAAGCAACCACGGCCTCGTCAATGTAAGGACAATCATAACGGGGCGTGTCTTGAAGTGACCTTAGTCCCTTGATGCGTGTATCCTTGCCTGTGGTAGCGGCCCGGCGTCGGGCCAATCATCGCAAACACGGAAGTTGAGGACCACGATGGTCAAGTATGTGTACGACTTCTCCGAGGGTGACAAGTCCATGAAGGACCTCCTCGGAGGAAAGGGAGCGAACCTCGCTGAGATGACGAAGCTCGGCCTGCCCGTTCCCCCCGGCTTCACGATCACCACCGAGGCGTGCCGCGCATACCTCAAGGAATCGACCGTCCCCGAATCGCTTGCCACCGAGGTCACCCGCGCCCTGCGCGGCGTCGAAGACCAGATGGGCCGCCACCTCGGCGACCCCACCGACCCGCTCCTCGTCTCCGTGCGAAGCGGCGCCAAGTTCTCCATGCCCGGCATGATGGAAACCGTCCTGAACATCGGCCTCAACGATGAGTCGGTCCTCGGCCTCGCCGCCGTTAGCGGTAACGAGCGCTTCGCGTGGGACTCCTACCGCCGCCTCATCCAGATGTTCGGCAAGACCGTCCTCGACATCGACGGCGACCTCTTCTCCGACGCCCTCGACGCCCTCAAGGCCGACCGAGGCGTGAAGGGCGACACCGAGCTGACCGCCGAGGACCTCAAGGGCCTCGTCGACACCTTCAAGGGCATCGTCAAGGAACAGACCGGCAACGACTTCCCGCAGGACCCCCGCACCCAGATGGACATGGGCATCGAGGCCGTGTTCCGCTCCTGGAACACCGAGCGCGCCCGCATCTACCGCCGCCGCGAGCGCATCCCCCACGACCTGGGCACCGCCGTCAACATCTGCACCATGGTGTTCGGCAACATGGGCGAAAACTCCGGCACCGGCGTGTGCTTCACCCGCGACCCCTCCTCCGGCCACTCCGGCGTCTACGGCGACTACCTCGAGAACGCGCAGGGCGAGGACGTCGTCGCCGGCATCCGCAACACGCTGGCCCTGTCCGACCTCGAGCGCATCAACAAGCCCGTCTACGACGAGCTGCGCGCCATCATGCGCAAGCTCGAGACCCACTACCGCGACATGTGCGACATCGAGTTCACC
>ERZ1674201.155-NODE-155-length-12251-cov-10.461791_pt1 | contig 12251 bp, 8 predicted proteins | sample MGYA00581114_ERZ1674201 | MGnify/ENA primary metagenome ERZ1674201 (study PRJEB41354, sample SAMEA4873309) | human saliva metagenome | biome: human-associated habitat [ENVO:00009003]; feature: mouth environment [ENVO:08000002]; material: saliva material...
TGGAATACCGTTACAATTACAACTTCCTTCTTCAATGGATGGAAGTTAATCAAAAGACTAAGAAAGATGTTCTAAGAGCATTAGGCACAAAAGACTACGGAAGTGTAAAAAAATGGATGGAGGGAAGTATTCCTATGCACGTTGAAGCAATTTTACGTTTATGTAATACATTTAGCATTCCGATAGGAGCTTTTTTTTATGACGAAGAAAAAATTAAAGAGATGCCTAACGCTGAGCTTATATTATCAAATCTCCAGCCAAACAAAACAGGAGTAGAAGGAGAAAAGTATAAAAGCAAGGGGAATATATCAAGTGAAACTATTATAGAAAAAAGAACAAGTATAATACCTCCTTTTGTTGATACAGTTTGCATTAATAACACAAATGAAAATGCTACGAACACAGAACTTATCAAAAAGAATCCTGAAATTCTGGAGTCTCAAAAAGAAAACGAGAAAGACCAACAAGCGTCTCAAGAATGCGAAAATAAAATCACAAAAATCCAACTTCTATACGAACGCCAATTGAAGGAAAACGAGAGAAAGCATAAGGAGGAAGAAAATAGAATTAGACAAGAATGCCAGATAAGGTTTGATGCTGAGAAGAAACGCTTAATGGACATTATAGAGCGACTAACAGAAAAAATATCTCTTATTTAAGCTTTATAAGACTACAAATAGCACATTTATAACACAAGTAACGACTTATAAATAAAAAACCTCCGTTATCCATCACGGACTACGGAGGCGATTCACATAAACAAAATAAATATTATGTAGTAAACAAGAGTCCTTTTTATTCGTATCGACCATTTTTTGAGTAACGTGACATAAACTGACGACCGTCAGCAGCGGCATCAGTCAGTCCGCCACGTCCAAATTTATTGACATGTGCCTTAATACCGTTCTTCTGAAGTTCAGAAAGAACAGAGGAAAGCTGGGCTATTGTTGCTCCTAACTCCATTATTTGTGCTTGCTGACCCACCGAATCAGCAACTGTGAACTGTGCAACATTGCCACTATCATAAGCCCTATAACTCATACCGCTTCGGTTCTTGTCAAAGCGAACAATCTCTGAAATCAAATCAGGACGAGCCATCATCAATGCTGCTGTAGTCTCACGTCCGATAACCATTTCTGGGCCACGTTCAGCAACCAATGCTGGCTGACCATTAATAAGCGTGGTAATAGGGTCTTTAATCAATCCCGTCGATAGTTCACCTGCTTCTGTAGCCGCATACACATGTCCGTCATTACCCACTACAGGATAAGTTTTACCATCATTGAAACCTCGGAAGGCTTGAACATTACCCGCATCATAAGTCAACATGCCGCTAACAAGTTTAGTATTCGTAGAAGTATCAGAAGATTTGTCACCACCACCAAACAGTGAAGACACCTTACCCATAGCAGCCGAAAGCAAACCATTCAGCAATGCTGTAATAACCGCAACGAGAGGGATACCCCACGGACCAAGCTTACCAATAATATCAGCCGCACCAGCAGCAATACCCATTGAAGTTTTAGCCTGCGTTTCAGAAGATTTAGTTTGAACACTTTCTGATGCCTGCGTCTTCTGAGTTTGGATAGCCGTCTGAGCAGTTTTATCCAACGACTGTTGTATCGTCTGCCCAGAAGCCTCTGTTAAGGTTTGCTTTGCCGTCTCAGCCTCCTTACTTACCTCAAGAGTTTCTTTTCCACTCTGTTCCTCAAGTTTCTTTTCTTGTTTCTTCTGCTTTTTCTTTGTACGGAAAATTGAAGAAAAACCACTCTTAATAGACTTTAGTAAAGACTTTTCTCCCTTCTGTTTTGCCTTGCGTTCTTTCTTTACTCCGTCAGTTTCAATAGAGACCTCTTTTTTCTTATTCTTTTTCTTTAAGCCAAAGATTTGCTGTGCAAACTCTTTGAAAGACATCTTACGAATCTTCTGACCGCCTTTATCTATAGCGGAAAACTTCCCCTGCTTAGACATTTCAATAGCTTCCTGTTCCTTCGCAGAAGCAGCCATCTGTGTACTAACAAGACGATCATTTATCAACTGGAACATACGACGCTTGATAGTTTCTTGCATCATGTTTACGGTCAATTTCAAGAAACTATTAATCATACCGCCAACAGCCTGCTTAACAGTCTTTTCAGAAGACACCAAAGACTCTCCTAACTCGGTACCAAAAGACTCGATAGGCGCAAACAAGCCATAGAGCTCGTCCATACGGTTCTTCATTTGTAGAACCAACGATTTTGTATATTCTATACTTGCCTCTTGCGCACGTTTCTCAGCCGAAGCAAGTACCGCTTCATCAGCATGAGCAGCTTTTAGGTATTCGTAATAAGCCTGTGCGGCTTGCATCTTCACCTTATAGAGTTCAACCTCTGGATCAGCACCAAACGACTGTAATACTTCCCAATTACCATATACACCATGATTTTCGGTAGTATTATCACCTTCATCTCGTCTTTGCTCTGCATCAGAAGTGAATTGCCAGATACCCTCCTTCTGCTGATTCAGTCGAACCTCTTCTGCATCAAAGGCAACCTTTTCGTCTGTATGGTTCCAACGGAAAGTTAAAAGTTTCTCTTGTCTGTCAGCGGCTTTCTTCAACGCCTCAGTATAATCGTCATTATACTTAATCAACGTATCATAGAAAAGACGAATACCATCAGAAGCCTTACCACCAACTTTAGCCCCTTCAGAGAGCGTATCAAAGAGAACACCAAGGTCAACAGCGGCAGATGAGCGTTCATCTTCAGAACCAAACAACATATCAAGCAATGACTGTCGTCCATCCATACTGTCAATATTCAACATTTGTAATGCGTCAAAATTCGCTCGTGAGTTCTCGAAGATTGATTGAATGGAAGCATTACGAGTACGGATTACATCTTGTGCATTATCACCACCACTCAAGACCGCCTGACTATGCAAAGCATCGAAAGGAGAGAAACCTAACTGCTCAAAAGTGTTTAAGTAATCATTATCAACCTTACCAGTATAATCGTCCTCCAAAATTTTCTGTCGACGAGCCTGCTCAACCTTATTAGCTGACTTAGCGTTAGCCTGTTCATTTTTTGAAGCATTATGCCAAACTTGATCTAACAAGGAAGTACCAGGACGTTTCAAATCTTTCGATAGTTGTGTTATGCGTCCACGAAGTGCACCAATGTTCACCTCGCCAATACGTTCAAGCAAGACTTTACTCTCATTATAACCATTTGCATCATCCTGCTCAATCAGATCAGAATCCATTGTCTTTTTAAAAGCATTCCAATCATTCTTGACATCAGCAATACTCTTTCGTGCATTCGACAAAGCGATATTCATACGTGCCTTGATACCAGCCTCTAATTGGTCACGCAAAGTTTCTTCCATATCAGTAGCCGAGGCAACCTTATACAAAGCTGTTATTTGTCGGTCATAATAATTCTTCACGTTGTCAATAATAGCCTTAACATCTTCTTCCGCATCCTTCAACTCGTAACGTTTTGCCTGACGAGCTTCACGCTCTGCCTTTTTTCTCTGCGCTTCAAGAGCCTTAGCAGCTGCTTTTGCCGCAGCCTCCGCTTCCTTGTCAGTGGCAAGTAAATTCAACCCACCATTGTTGTCTGGAGTATCATCTTCCGCAACAACTGTAGAAGTATTGATACCATCACGTAGAGTTTTTTCTGACCGTACGACATCATTTAAACGATGCTGATTATTCCACTTTTGAGCAATATATTTTATCGCTTTTAAAAACTGTACGCCCCGTTTTTTGTAGACCTGTTCAGCATAAGTTTCACCAGATATTTCTGCAAAAATGGGAGTATTAGCAGTCCCATAACCACTGGTTGTTAACTTTGTTCCACCAGAACGAAGTTCATACAAATCATCTATAGCTTTAGGATTTAATCCAAAACGTTTACCTAACGAAACAGCTAAAGTATGAAGAGTCATACCTTTTTGTTTCATAGCATTTTCGACAATATGTCGCAAATCAGCTCCACTGGTCTTTAGATTGTTTTTTTTAGAAAACGAATCATAACTAAGCAAATGATTGATTTCATATTGTGCATAACGTTCATAATGAGTTTTTCTATACTTATCAATACCTTCTTGCACAGCCTTTTCTTTAAGTTGATCAACAACTTTCTTATAAGCCTTAGCAAGATCTTCCGCCGTAGACTTCTCTGTAAGCATATAGCCCAAATACGTACCATATTTAGAGTTAAACTCTTTTATAAGGTCAGCACGGGCTTTTGTTCCAACATTTGTCTTATCAAGTTTATCTTTTAAGGCATCCAAAGCAGACTTTTCTACCATAAAAGAAGACACAGTATTTTTCACCTGTGTATCTAATTCGCTCACAGCAGAAGTAGCATCTTTTGTCTTACTTGTAAACTCGACGATGTAATAAATAAGTGAGACTATAGCAGCTATTACAAGTCCAAAGACGTTAGAGTATAAAGCTTTATTCAATCCTTCTTGCGCAATCTTTGCCTCCGTAGCCGCTACAGCTTCTTCTCGGTCAGCAGCAGCACGGAAACGCTGGGCTATAGCAGATGCCATTATAGCATCCTTCATAGACCTAAAACTCTCAACAATCGTTAAGACTGCAAAAGAAACACCTTTAAATAAAAAGAAAGTAACGAGAGCTGGGAGTAAAGTTAAAATAGTCTTTACAGTTCCCGCCAGCATCGTTAAAAAGAAACTGATGTTATGAGTAACGATAGACGACTCTGTTAATGATTTAGAGAAATCATACCATGCTTGCGCCATATCCTTAACAGCACTGACACCTTTAGGATTAACAAATGATTTCTCCCACATGTTATTAGCTCTTTCAAGAATAGCTTGCGCACTCTCCTGCTGCATTTCATATTCTTGAGTTGCCGCTGTACCTTCTCGAAAAGCCACCTTAGCAGTTTCGAGATGTTCTTTCAGCATATCTACGTTTTTCGCCATAGTAACCATCACATTACCAAGACGAGAACCATTACCACCAATCTTTTCAAAGGTATCTTGCAAGGCATTCATATTGCCCTTAGCTTTCATCTTCTCAAGAATAAGAACCACCGCATCCATCGTGCGTCCAGCAGTGAACAGTCTATTGATAGTACCTGGTTCGATATTCAAGACCTTTTCAATAAGGTTGTGATTTTTCTGTAAAGCAACAAACAACTTTGTAAAGGCTGTAGAAGCCACCTCAGGCATCAACTGCATAGAGTCAGCAGCTGAACCCAAAGCGAGCAATTGATCGGTAGTAACGCCCGCAACACGAGCTGTACCGACGAGACGCTTAGAGAACTCAACGATATTATTAGAAGAAGACGTAGTTGTAGAAGACAGTTTAAATAAGGCAGAACCAATCTTTAGCATTGACTTCTCTACACCGAACTTAGGAATAAGTCCCATCGTTTCAGTCATCTTAGCAAGAGCGGTCAAAGACTCTGGTCCCATATCTTCAGACAAAGCAACCTTCACCTGATTGGCAGCCTTTACAAAACTTTCCAAGCCTTCTACACCATACTTACCCATACCAAGTTTACTACCCACATAAGCATCCTGTGCCAAAGACTGAATAGTAGAACGCGTATCAAGTTTAGACAGATTTACAGCTAACTTATTTACCTCCGCCGTAGTCAAGCCACTAACCTTACGAATATCATTCAACTGGTCAGAGAACTTTAAGTTATCACTAATAACACCTTGTAACTTTGAACGAATTAAATTAAACGCACCAAAAACACCAATATAAGCCGTTATGTTTTTAACAGCATTCTTCCACAGACTATTATGTGTTCGTACAGAACCATTATTCTTGTCTATCTGATTTTTTATAGCAGCTATGTTCTTCTGCATCTGTTTGAGTTTCGGATTATTTCCCGCCATCTCATTCAACTCACGCTTAGCGGCACCGAGAGCTCGTTTTAAATCACGCGTAGAAGTGCCAGCAAGGTTCTTCATAACCTCGTCAACACGTTTTGTTGCAGAAATATTATGCGCAATAGCATTATTATAGGCATTAAATTCCTTTTCAGCCATTTTAAAAGCTTTAGAATTTTGTTGTCCAGTCTGTGCTAACTGCTGCATTTGATTGTAACACTGCTTAGCCTTGTTTTTTAGCTCGTCCATCACCTTTTTTGCGGTGGTAGCATTCGCTGTAATTACTACTTGTGCTTGTTTCGTACTTGCCATATCTACACGTTAACTATGATTTCAGAACAAAAGTAAACATCTTTAGAAAAGAAGGTGGGACAAAAGGATGTCCCACGACAAAGAAAAACATTGAGTATTTTTGCGTTATAACATTAAAACAATATTATGCCACAGCCAATTTCAAATCCGATATTCCCGCTCAATAAAGTAATAAGAGACTTTATGGAACAAACAAACATGCAAATTAAAGTAAACCTTATCACACAGAAGGTTTGGCCTACAGAAATCTACCCAGGCTACAAAATTAAGAATGAAGCAAACAAACGAGACGGACTACCCCACTCTACAGGTGACGGTTCAAGGTCGTTTCAGTCAAGATTAGTAAGAGCAGACCAAGCAGGAAATGTTACACTGGTATTCAATTACAACGACTATATGCGATATGTAGATATTGGTGTCGGCGGAAAGCGAAAGGCTGAGAATGTAGAGAGGAGTAAGAATGCACGATTTCGCAACAGATATATCGCTATATGGGACCCAACAGGCGGACAAACGCACCGTCCAGCAATCATGATGGAGTACCGCCACCTACAGGAGCGAATCAGAGACTATCTCGTAGACTTCTATGGATATGAAGGACAGGTTTCAATACTTGGCACCTTCACAGACGCAACCATTAATCTATGGTAAAAAGAAAACGAAATCGCAACCATCTTCACAGACAGTTGCGATTAAATTCTAAGTATATTCACACTTAATATAGAAAGAACTGAAAATTCGCCTTATCACTTACCTTTTAATCTATCAATTTCTTTTTTCTCAGCTACCAGACGTTCACGTTCTGCTTTTTCCTCCTTGCAATACTCATCAAAGTCAGCTGCTTCACGAGCAAGCGTTTGTTTCTTTGTATTCAGCATAAACGTAAAAGCCGCGCTTTCTATCAGCTGCATATCCTTATTATTATCGCAAGGAACGTCAACACCGATATACCAGTTTCGTTTCCATTCAAAAAAGATGGGTGTAGTACCACACTCTGCTGCCACAGTAGTATTACCGCCTGTCAGGATGTCAAGCAGCGAAGAAATACTCATAATAGGCAGAGCCATACGCTGACGCTCAGCAGTAACCGCACGAGATGCAACCTTTACAGAAGGACGAACCGCACGAAGATGCACCCGACTATCCTTTCGCAGTTGACGAGATTGAACTAAGTCAGGCGCAGGCATATCTGAGATGCGAAGATAAGAAATAAAATTACGGTCCTTCATTCGTTTTGTTATTTCTTCTCGAAGCGCATCCTCCGTCATCTTATCAGCATCAGTAATGTTAGCTGTCTGCGCCCAAGTAGCCAAAGAATATCTATCACGAACATCTGCCCAAGACAACAATTTAGAACAGTCATACAAACAATCTGGATCATCTTTCGGCAACTCGTTCTTTTTGACAACGACCACACCCGAGTCCAGTTTTACATTAGGCTCATAGCATAACTCATCATCAATCTTAGTTGCTACACGAAACACCGCAGGATTAGGTTCCTTCTCAAAGATAAGAAAAGCTACACCACCAGCAAACGCATCGTTAGAAGAATGGTAAGCCACAGCCCCCATTCGCTTTGCATAAGCATCTGCTCGACGAATAGCAAGGATAGCCAGAGAATTAAACTTGCGAAGTCGCTTTCCCGTTTCAGAAAGCGCAGGTAGTTTGTAGTAATACTTCATTATCTTATTATTTTGTCGACAAAGTTAAATAAAAACATTAAATTCACAAAACATATTGATTAAAAATTATACCTTTGCTTTAATTAATTAAACAAAGCATTCAATAATATGAAAAAAGACAATAACGAAGAAGAAAAAAGTAGCGGTGTTTCACTTGAAGATTACGTTATCCCAGACAAAATTAATGCTTTCATTCAACACTATAAACCAGCTAAAGATGAAAGCACTTGCGACGAGGTTTATACAGATGCTAAACTACGCCAGTTCTTCAAAGCATGGCCTTGTACATTAGGCGACCCATTGTCGATTTACGCAAGCATACTAAGGGAGAGCGGATTTATAATGAAAGTAAGCCTATCAGGAGAACCAGCTTACTTCGTTTGTCTAAAAGAAAATTAAGGACATCCTGTAAAAGTTCTATAGTACTATGAAATTAGGAGGATTAAAGTGTTGAAGTGTTCCTAAAAAGAAGTATCTTTGTACTATGATAGAGTCACTTAGAGTAGGTTTATAGAGATTTTGTTACATATAAACTCAATATTAGTAATGTTAGAAAACCAAGAAAAGAGCATCGTACAATGTGCAGCAGCTTTAGCTTGTCAGCTACATAGAGGACAGGTAGATAAAGCTGGAGTTGATTACTTCACAGGTCATCTTACAACTGTTGCCAAAATGGGAAGCACTTGGAAAGAGCAGGTTGTTGGTTATCTGCACGATGCAAGTGAAGATACTCCGAATTCCGTTGAGCAAGTGCTTAACTTGTTAGATGAGAAATTAGAAAGTCCATTATCAGATACTGATAGGGAAGAGTTAGCAGTAGCTTTACGATTGCTAAATCATCACCTTGCGCCTGATAGGGAAACATATATTCAACGTATTAAAAGCAATGCTCTTGCAAAAGTAGTAAAGATGCACGACCTTACTCACAATATGGATCTTTCTCGTCTTACTAATCCAGTAGCGAAAGATCTCGAAAGAGTTGCACGATACAAGAAGGAATATGATTATTTGAGTGGACTATTGATAATAGATGATTAAGTTCCTTGAAGAATACAACCAATCTTCCCACGACTACGCACACTGTGCTGGCACTCACTGCGAGAAAGTCAGTCAGTGTTTGTAACATACAGTCTATACGATGTGAGAAATGGGTAGAAGATAGTAGTATATGATAGTAAACTTAAAAGTGATTACGAACTTCAAATTTTATCAGCTCTTTGAATCATTTTGACGTAAAGTATATACTTTATGATGCTAAGGTATATACTTTACGTTCGCAAAGTATATACCTTAGTTTTTTAAGGGCTATAAGATTCAAAGAGAGTGTTGAAAATCCTTTATCTTTTTTCTAACACAGAAGTAATCAGACAGACACCACTATCTTTTCTACCAATAGCCTTCTTTATAATAGAAATCAGGCGTTTATATTCAGTCTGATTTTTCTTATCATTACAAAGTGAAAGGTAAGTATCACGTTCTTCTTCCGTTGCAAACTCGACATTGATATTACCAAGATAAGAGCCTATATGCTTTGCGCCATGGAGCAATGAAGCAAAAAGACCATCACCGTATGCCGTTAAAACGTCTTGCCATTCTGTAGACAACGCACCAGATACAAAAGCAGGCTGCTCATCCTTTACAACAGAAGGAACGATTGCTGGACCGAATAAATCAGTCTGACGCTGTTCTTTCCTCGTCTGATAGTCTCGCTTCCACTTACGCAAAACACCCATTACATAAGCCGCCACATCGTCAGGCTGCTTACGCTCAACGATACGTCGCATATCCTTATAAGCAAATTCAAGGAAGGATTGCAGTTGGTCATCGTCCATGTCTGACATAAGCATACGCAAAGCATAAGCAGAGAGTTCTGGACACCATGCCACATAACTATCAATAAACTTTATCTCAGACGAAGCTCTGTGATTGTTCGCATCACGCAAGAGCGCAAGCTGACCCTTCTTGATAACAAACTCAACTTCATCTGGTGCACCACGCTTCTTACCTGCTGGATAGACTGGTGAGTACTCAAAAGAGAAATCAATCTCACCACGTTCCATCAGTTTATCCATTTCTTTCTTTACAGGATCAAGAACCATGATACGGACGTTACTCCAATTATTATAAGGGTTCTTCCCTTCGTTCGTTTGCCTGAAATACTCATCAGTAAGCCCCAGAAATTCAAGAAGGTCTGTATAAGGGACTTTCTTATGACCAATGTCGCGATAACGACTTAGGTAGATATAAAGGCGGGGGGTACGCTTTTTATTACATATCCGTGCAATGTGCGAAAGGTGCATCACGTAACCATACTGCATAGTGAATATCTCACGGATATTCTCTGTAAGCATAACGATACGTAACATGCCCGTACGGCGTATTTCGTTCTCGCTCTTAGGCAATTCTATACGAGGAAATAAAGAAGCAACTACATACTTACTAATACGTCCACGACCATCGAATACGGGATATTTCATAGTAATGGAACTAAGAACCTTTGCAGCGTCTTCCAAATCATCGTAATGATCACGACCAACACCCAAGTCTACAGCTGAAAGTGTAAAGTCGAGTGTATCCCTTTGCATCAAAGAAGAATAATCGAAGATGTCTGGGAAAGTTCTATTCTTTTCCTTTTCAGCAACACTATCAATAATACGTTGCTGTAGTTTCTCAACGATACCCAACAAGATACGCTGCTGCATCAACGTAAAATCTCCACTAATCTGAGAATAAACAAGAGGGTTGTAAAGCCACTTAGATTCCCTAAGGTCAGCAAAGATTACATTAGAACTTTCCAATAAAGAAAGTCGCTTATCTTTATTAATACGTTTATATCCCATATTATGTATCTTTGGAATACTTATTTAATAGCCTTGTTTTAGAAAACAGTTGCCTTATTTTAGGAAATAGTTGCCTTGTTTTAGAAAACAGTTGCCTTGTTTTAGAAAAAACATACGCCAAAGTCTTTTGTACAAAGGGTTTCTATGTGCGTTTATACTTAATATACTCAATATTCATATTATCAGCTTAGTAGAATACAGAATAAAAAGAATAATCATATATACCTTTCATTTTTCTAAAACAAGGCAACTATTTTCTAAATCATAGCAATTGTTTTCTAAAACAACGCAACTATTTTACTTTATTACGTTCAACGAACTCAACGACAGCACGAAGTGCCAGAGACTTCAATGTCTCTCCAGGAAGATAGTCCTTCACATCACGCAAACGACGATAAATGTCAACGGGCATATCAATAACAATACCCTTTGTTTGCTGACGACCTGTAAGGCGTTGCGCATAGTTGCCGATTGGAGCCATAGGCTGTACCACTGTAGGCGTAGCAACATTAGCAACATTTCCCTCTGTAGATAAGACTTCTTTTTCCATATAATTCTCTGTCTGCGTAATCATAGGTGTCTCTCCGACCTTCAAACGCTTACCGTAATCTTTTCCCATAACTTTATGCTTTATATGTTTTCTTTAATTCTTTTACAAACGCCTCATAATCGATTCCTGCGGTACAATAAGGCGCATATTCAAAGATGTTGCGTAACTGAAGCTGCGCCTCGGCTATCTTAACACAACGACGGATGCGAGTATCAAAAACAATCTCATCGTAAGTATCACGGAGATACTTCACCATATCCTTTGTCATATTGGTGCGTTCGTCAGCCATAGCGAGTAACAGACCTCTCACTTCAAGGTCAGGGTTCAACATCTTGCGAACATCCTTGCACGCTTTTAGGATTTTACCTATACCACTTACTGAAAGACCCTCTAATTGCACAGGAATAATAACACCGGTAGAAGCACCAAGAGCATTATAAGTGAGCTCTGAAAGCGACGGAGCGCAATCTATTAGAACATAGTCGAACGCCTCACTAATCCAACGTGTGCCTTCCTTAAAGTCACCGGACATATCTGTAAACTCATTACCGAAGAGCTGGCACAGAACCAACTTTGATTGCATCTGACGATGTAAATCAGGGTCTATACTATTCAACAGTGAAGAGGCAGGCACGTAATACCAGCGATCACTCTTCTTGTAGACTGGTAAGGAGTTATTACTGCCATCACGTAAGGCATCTGCCACGGTAAGAGCAGGTGAATAGTCAGCCTTTACCTTCTCCCATCCCATTAGGAACGACATGTTACCTTGTGGGTCGAGGTCAATACACAAGACTTTAGCCTTCTTATTCAGACGCAGAATACCTGCGGCTACACTCTGGACGGTAGTAGTCTTCCCTACTCCACCCTTGTTGTTGACAAACGCCAACACTTCTTTAAGTTTACCCATATTATATTTTCAATTCGTTCTACAAGAAGCACTGTGAATATATCACTTGCAAAAATACTATATTTTGTCAATACTACCAAACTATTTTACTTAAA
>ERZ1674201.156-NODE-156-length-12187-cov-6.117211_pt1 | contig 12187 bp, 10 predicted proteins | sample MGYA00581114_ERZ1674201 | MGnify/ENA primary metagenome ERZ1674201 (study PRJEB41354, sample SAMEA4873309) | human saliva metagenome | biome: human-associated habitat [ENVO:00009003]; feature: mouth environment [ENVO:08000002]; material: saliva material...
AACACGGCATCAGGCAGACACCCCGCTATTAGCGGCGGCCGCCCTTACCCTTCTTAGCCTTCGCGCTCTGACGCTCACCCAGGGAGCGGCGCTCACGCACACGCATCGAAATCTCAATCGGGGTACCCGTGAAATCAAAAGTCTCACGCAGACGACGCATAATGAAGCGACGGTAACCCGGATCCAAGAAGCCGGTAGTAAAGAGCACGAACTTCGGCGGACGCGAAGACACCTGAGTACCGAAGAGAATACGCGGCTGCTTACCACCACGCAGCGGGTGCGGATGCGCGGCCACAATCTCGCCCAGGAACGCGTTCAGGCGACCGGTCGGAATACGCGAATCCCACGACTCCAGCGAGTGCTCCAGCGCCGGCACCAGCTTGTCCTTGTGCCAGCCGGTCTTCGCCGAAATGTTCACGCGAGGAGCCCACTGCACGTGCGCCAGGTCGCGCTCAATCTCGCGCTCAAGCATGTAGCGGCGATCCTCATCGAGGGTATCCCACTTATTGAACGCCAGAACCATCGCACGACCCGAATCAATCACGGTCTGCACGATACGCACGTCCTGCTCAGAGATCGGCTCGGAAACATCCAGCAGCACCACGGCAACCTCAGAACGCTCCAGAGCAGTCTGAGTACGCAGCGAAGAGTAGAACTCCGCACCCTTAGCCATGTGCTGGCGACGGCGAATACCCGCGGTATCCACAAAACGCCAAGGGTAGCCACCCAGCTCAATAATCTCGTCAATCGGGTCACGAGTCGTACCAGCCAGGTCGTTCACCACGGCACGCTCAGAACCAGCCAGCTTGTTCAGCAGCGAGGACTTACCCACGTTCGGGCGACCCACCAGAGCCACACGACGCGGGCCGCCCAGCGCCTCCGGCTGAGCGAACTGCGAGTGCTCCGGCATGACCTCAAGAATCTCGTCCAGGGCATCCGCCAGGCCGCGGCCGTGCAGACCCGACACCGGGAACGGCTGACCCATACCCAGCGACCAGAGGTTATAAATCTCCGGCTCCAGGTGGGCGTCGTCGATCTTGTTGGCGATCAGAATGATCGGCTTCTTCACGCGACGCAGCATACGCACAATCTGCTCATCCGAGGCGGTCACGCCCACGCGGGCATCCACCACCAGGACCACAACATCGGCCTGCTCCACCGCAATCTCGGCCTGATCGGCCACCTGAGCATCAATACCGCGGGCATCAGACTCCCAGCCACCGGTATCCACCAGGGTGAAGCTCTTGCCCAGCCACTCGGCCTTGTAGGACACGCGGTCGCGGGTCACGCCCGGCTTATCCTCCACCACGGCCTCACGGCGGCCCAGAATACGGTTGATGATGGTCGACTTACCCACGTTCGGGCGGCCAACAATCGCCACCACCGGGTCGGCCAGCTGCTCTTCCTCTTCCTCAATGTCGAAGCCCCAGGCACCCAGCAGGGCGCGGTCCTCTTCATCCAGGTCGTAGTCTTCCAGGCCCTCCAGCAAGGCCTGGGCACGCTGGTCGGCGGTTTCGTCGTCAATCTCAGCCAGGCGCTCGGTAACGTCGTCCTCGCCACCGCCCAGGTACTTCTCTTCGTAATCGTCGCGGATAGCGTCCTCAGCCATGCGCATTCCTTTCTCTACCCGCCCCCGCGCCCAACCAAATAGTCGGCACGCGAGCGCGGCTCAACGTCTTATCGGGAGCGGATGCACCACTCCCCCAGCGTTCGGCGGGGCCTAGCCCGCGCGCTTCGCCTTCAACTGGTCATTCACAGCGTTAATCACTGCAGAGACCGTCGCATTAAAATCAAGATCCGAGCTGTCCACCAGGGTCACGCCCTCGGCAGCTTCCATAAAGTTATTGACCTTCGAGTCCTTTGCATCACGCTCAGCGATCTGCTTGCTCAAATCACCCGAAGCGCCCGACTTCTCGGAGTTCTCCAGGCCGCGGCGCGCCATGCGCACCTCTTCAGAAGCAGTCAGCAGGATGCGCGCATCAGCATCGGGGGCGACCACGGTGGTGATGTCGCGCCCCTCAGCGACCATGCCGTTGATAGCGTGGTCAATCATCCAACGCTGCAGTCCAATCAGGTGCTCACGAACCGCCGGAACCGAAGCCACAGCAGACACAGCCGAAGAAATGCGCTCGCTACGAATCTCCTCACGGATATCGGTCGAGCCCATCAGAATCTCTTCTTCCTTAATGTTCGTACCGAACACCAGGGGCATCTCCTCGACAGCCTTCGCGATCGCCTCAGCGTCGTTCAGGTCAATGCCAAGTTCCAGCACACGGTAGGTTGCGGCACGGTACATTGCACCGGTGTCCAGGTACGCCAGGCCAAAGTGGCGTGCAACTTCCTTAGACACAGACGACTTACCGGAACCGGAGGGACCGTCAATAGCAATCGTCAGTTTAGGGTTCTCGTGCATCAGCACTCCTTAAAATTCGTCTCAAACTTTATGCCGGAAAATACAGCTTTAACTCTACTTCACAACACGCCAACCGCGAGCCGACAAATCGCGGACCAGCGCCTCATGAATAGACGGATTGACCGAGATTTCAGCCATACCCACCGGGGCACCCGTCGAGTGCTCCAGACGCAAATCCTCAAGGTTAGCGCCCAGCTCACCAATCTCGGCAAGCAAACGAGCCAGCGTGCCGGGGGTGTCGTCCACCAGCACCGTCATCTTTGCGAACGCGGCGGGGGCAGTACCGTGCTTACCCGGAATACGGCTCACGCCCGCGTTGCCTTCACTCATCAGCTGCGCCAAATCCAGGCGAGCGCCGGAAGCCGTCGGGTTCTCCAGCGTCGCGATGAGGCGGTTCAGGTCATCACGCACCCCGTAGAGGGTCTGCACAATCGGGTCAGCGTTCGCCGCAAAAATCTGCACCCACAGCGTCGGGTCCGAGGCCGCAATACGCACCGTATCGCGCAAACCCTGACCCGCCAGGGACAGCGCATACAGCGGAGTGTCCTGCAGACGCGAAGCCAACAGCGAGCTCATCGCCTGCGGCACATGAGAGATTAGGGCAACCGTCTGATCATGTTCCTCAACGCCCAGAGAAGTCACAATCGCGCCCAGCTCCACCGCCACAGAACGCACCAGACGCACACACTCGGGGCGAACCGAATCGTGCTCGCAGATAATCCACGGACGCGCCTGGAACAGCTCACCGCGAGCAGCCACCGGGCCCGACTTCTCACGCCCAGCCATCGGATGCGAACCCACGTAACGGGACGCATCCGCACCCGAGGCAAGCACATCAGCCAGCGGCTGCACCTTCACCGAGGCAACATCCGTCACCACGGCGCCGGGGTAGCCCGCCTCCGGTCGAGGCGCATAGGTGTTCAACGCGCGAGCGCACACGGCACCGGCACTATCCGGAGGCGCAGCCACCACCACCAGCTGCGGGGCGAGGGCGGCGCGCTCCTCCTCCGACAGTGTGGAGATGCTTGTACCGGCACCGATATCCTGCGCCACAGCCTCGGCGGTGGGTGAAATATCTTGGACGTACACGTCCTCGCATCCTGCCGCACGCAACCCCAAACCAATGGAGGCACCCAGCAGACCCGAACCGATAATGAGCACCGGCCCGGTCAGCGTTGAGTCCATGGGCAGCTCAGATGCGGAAAGCTCAGCGGGCGAGCTCATGACAACTCCTTAGCGTTATTACATGTCCACCGAAGCGAGCAGGTGACCGATCTCGACCTTGGAGAGGTTACGGACGGTACCCTGCTTCTGCGAACCAATACGGATCGGGCCCATCTCGACGCGGACCAGGCGCTCAACCGGGTAGCCGACAGCGTCGAAGAGTCGGCGCACGATGCGGTTCTTACCGGAGTGGATGGTCACCTCAACGAGCACGTGGCCGGGGGTGGAGTCCACCAGCTTGAACTCGTCCACGCGGGTCACGCCGTCTTCCAGGCGAATACCCTTCTTCATGGCTGCGCCGACGCCGGGCTCCATCGGGCCGGGAACCTGCACCAGGTAGGTCTTGGGCACCTCGTAGGAGGGGTGGGTGAGGCGGTTCGCCAGTTCACCGTCGTTGGTCAGCAGCAGCAGACCCTCGGTTTCGACGTCCAGGCGGCCCACGTGGAATACGCGCTCGCTCATGGAGGAACGCAGGAAGTCAGAGATACAGGGGCGACCTTCGGGGTCTTCCATGGTGGAGACCACGCCGGCGGGCTTGTTGAATGCCATGTAGACGAGCTTGTCGTTGGTCTGAACGGTCATGCCGTCCACCTGCACGGTCACCTTGGAGGGGTCCACGCGCACACCCAGCTCGGTTACGACTTCACCGTTGACGGTGACGCGGCCTTCGGTAATCATTTCTTCGCAGACGCGGCGGGATGCCACACCGGCCTGAGCCAGCAGCTTCTGCAGGCGCACGCCGTCGTGGTCGTAGAACTCGTAGTGGTCTACCGGGGCGTTGCGGGGGCGGCGGGGGCGGTGCGGGCCAGCATAGTTGCTGACGCGGTATTCGCCGCGCTCGTTTGCGAAGGCTTCGCCGGAGCGGTAGGGGCGGCCCGGTGCGCGGCGTTCGCGCTTGGGCAGTTCGGTGCCGCGGCCGCGACCTGCACGACCTGCGCCGAACTTCTTCTCGCCGAAGCCCTTTGCGCCGCCCTTACCTGCGCCGCTCTTCGGTGCGCCGGGGCGACCACCGCGTGCGGATGCACCCTTAGCGCCGGGCTTACCACCCTGACCGGGACGGCCACCGCGAGAGTTCTGGGGACGACCGGATGCAGAGCGGCCGCCGCGGGAGGAGTTTCCATATGCCATGGTGTTCTTCTCTTTTCTGTCGTATAGTGCGAACGTTTCAGGCATTTCCCGAACGTTCGTTCGTCTTATCAATTCGTTATCTTAGTCGTTGCCCTCGGCAAGCACTGCGGCTTCCGTATCATCGGGCAGGAAGGGTGCGAGCGCCGGTAGCTCCTCCAGGGAGTTCAACCCGAGCTTCGCCAGCAGCAACTCCGTGGTTTCGTAGAGGGTCGCGCCGCTTCCGGCTTCTCGACCCGCCTCACGAATCAGCTGGCGCTGCAGCAGCTGACGGATTGCCGCGTCCGCATTCACGCCTCGAATGGAGGCGACCCTCGCCCTGGTCACCGGCTGCTGGTAGGCAATCACGGCGAGCGTCTCGTAGGCGGGCTTGCTCAGGGTTGCACTCTTGGAGCGGGTCACGAAGCGTGCCACCCAGGGGGCGAAGTCGTCACGGGCGTAGAGCTTCCAGCCTCCTGCAATGTTCCGCAGCTGGAATCCGCGAGGTTCGGGCACCACCCGGTTTTCGTCTTCTCCGTAGCCGCTTTCTTCGCCGTTGTACTCGCGGTACAGCTGGTCGAGCGCGTGCTCAACAGCTCGTTCGCTGACGATGAGCGCTGCGGAGAGTTCTTTGACGCTCACAGGTGCTTCCGCGACGGCAAGAATCGCTTCGATGGCGCTTTTGACGCCGCCGGGAATTGCCTCAACCTTGGAAAACTCGGCCTCAGCATCAACCGCCACGCTAGGTGCGGTGGAGGGGCCTCCCGCCGGAATTTTCGCCGCTTTCGTTGCCGGTTCCTTCGACTCGCGGGGCGCAGGTTCCTGCGGTTCCTCGGAGCTACCGGGCTCCTCAGCCGTTTCAGCGGCTTCAGCCTCCTCAGCTTCTTCGGTCACCTCATCCAGAGGAGCTGCCGCTACCTCGTGCTCAGCCGGCTCAGCTTCCGCCTCAGCAGGCTTTGAAGACTCAGCCTCTACCGCTTCTACCGGCACCGAGTCAGCCTGTTCCGAATCCTCATCTGCGTTCGGATCCCAGTAGCCCATGTTCACGATGGCAAGGTCGTCAGGGGTGAATTCACGGTCAAAGCGTGAGCCGTGATTACTCATATTCCTCCTCTACCGGTCCCGTGTTAGCTTCAGATTCGTTCGCTTCGGGTGATTTAGACGCTTCACTGGTTTCGTGCTGGGTGTCTGTTTCTTCGCGAATCACGAACTGTGCAGCGCTCGCGCTCGCACGTACCCGAATAGCTCCGAGCGGTGCGTCCTGTTCCACGTGCAGGGCACCTTCTTTGTAGAGCTCAAGCAGGGCGAGAAAACGAACCACCGCGATTTCTAGTTCGCCGGATCCTTGAACCAGTTCGGCGAAGCTCAGTTCCCGCGCCGCGGTATCGAGCAGGCTGTGCAGAATGCAGTGTTCTTCAGCCGCGATGGTGGTTAGCGGAACGTGCAGGTGTTCGTTGAGTTCTTCAACGATTTCTTCGGGTTCCGGTTCGGGCTCTTTGGGGGTTCGGCTCAGCGCTGCTGCGGCGATGCGGGCGAACTCTTCGGCGCCTCCGGTGAAGACCAACTCGGGAAGTGCCTGGGCAAATCGTTCTTCGAGGGCTACCGCACGAGGAAAACGTTGTGCTTCTTGCGCCCAGCGTTCAGCAAAAATATCGGCAACTTCGCGGTAAGCGCGGTATTGTAGCAGACGGGCGAAAAGCAGGTCGCGTGCCTCCAGCAGTGCAACGTCCTCTTCGAGGGGTTCACGATGCTGCGGGAGCAGGCGTGCGGTTTTGAGTTCCAGCAGGGTTGCGGCGGTGACCAGAAATTCGCTGGCTTCGTCGAGTGCGCGTTCGGTGCCTTCAGCGTAGAGGGCGTGCAGGTATGCGAGGAACTCGTCGGTGACCTCTGCGAGCGCCACCTCGGTAATGTCGAGTTTGCGGCGCGAAATCAGGGTCAGTAGAAGATCAAAGGGACCCTCAAAATTACTGAGGGTGAGGGTGAAACCGCGTTCCGGGTTCTGCAGGCCGCGGCCCTCAGTCCGGGCGTTTGCGGCGGTGTCTGCGTTCGGTGTCGGTACCCTCACGGCAGCGACGTTCGTGGTCATAAACGACCTATTCTCCTTAGGTTTATTCTCCCCGGCTTTGTTGGTGCCGTCTCAGATGCGGCTTTTACTTCGCCTATTTTTTCGGCGTAAGCAGTGTGCGGGGTATTTAGAATCCACACAATTATACGCCCTCTGCCGGTGTGACTCAAGGGTGAGAGTCACCTCAGCAGAGGGCGTATAGGTGTGGGGGCTTTAGCGTGCGCCGCCCTTGTAGATCAGTTCGCGTGCCACCTGGCGGTATGCTTCCGCACCGGGGTGGCTGGAGGCGTAGCTGAGAATCGGCTCAGCGGACACCGATGCGTCCGGGAACTTCACGGTGCGCTTGATGACGGTGTCGAAGACCTTGTCGCCGAATGCGTCAACGATGCGTGCCAGAACTTCCTTGGAATGGATGGTGCGCGCATCGAACATGGTGGCAAGTACGCCGGAGATTTCGAGGTCGGGGTTCAGGCGATCCTGAACCTTCTCGATGGAGTCGACCAGCAGTGCGACGGCGCGCAGCGCGAAGAACTCACAAATCAGCGGAATGATGACGCCTTCGGAGGCGGTCAGTGCGTTGACGGTCAGCAGGCCCAGGGAGGGCTGGCAGTCGATGAGGATGACGTCGTATTCGTCGCGGACCTTGCGCAGTGCCGAGGCGAGAACCTGCTCGCGAGCCACTTCGTTGACCAGCTGAACTTCAGCTGCGGAGAGGTCAATGTTGGCGGGCAGCAGGTCAATGTTCTCCACACCGGTAGGCAGGATGACGTCCTTGATATCGACCTTGCGGTCCATCATGACGTTGTAGACGGTCAGGTCCAGTTCGTGCGGGTTCGCACCGAAACCGGCGGAGAGAGCACCCTGCGGGTCGAAGTCGACCAGCAACACCTTACGGCCACATTCTGCCAGTGCCGCGCCCAGGTTAATGGTGGAGGTGGTCTTACCCACGCCGCCCTTCTGATTCACCATAGAGATAATGCGGGCGGGACCGTGGCTGCTCAGCGGAGCCGGGTCGGGGTATACGCGCAGGGGTCGACCGGTGGGGCCGAGTTCTTGAGCCTGAGCTTCAGTCAATGGTTCACCTTCATCAATGAATTCGAAGTTTTAAAGTTTAAGCGTTGTCTATAAGGTTACCTCAAGAGCGGCTGTTCCGCGGATTGACGGGGTTTTATCCCCGTTCGTGGGCACGCGGATGCGCCATACGGTACACCTCCATGAGCCCCTCGGGCGTGACCTTGGTGTACACCTGTGTGGTGGCGATGGAAGCGTGCCCGAGCAGTTCTTGCACCACGCGAATATCGGCGCCGCCCTGTAGCAGGTGCGTTGCGAAGCTGTGGCGCATGGAGTGCGGTGAGAAGTCGGAGCTGAGCCCGGCGGCTTCGGCAGCTTCCTTAAGGATGAGCCAGGCGCCTTGGCGTCCGAGTCTGCTGCCTCGTCCGTTGACGAAGAGCGCGGCGGTGCCTTTACCGTGCGCTACGAGGGAGGGGCGGGCACGCACCAGGTAGTCTTGGATTGCTTTTTGGGCATAGCTTCCGATGGGTACGAGCCGTTCTTTGTTTCCCTTACCGAAGAGTCGAACGTAGCCGGGCAAAGTGATCTGGTTGCCGTCTTCGTCGGTGAGGGTTCCCTCGAAGTGCACGTCGTCAATATCGGCATTGAGCATTTCGCTCACGCGCGCGCCGGTGGCGTAGAGGAATTCGAGGATGGATCGGTTGCGTAGCCCGGTGGCGGTTTCGCGGTCGGGTACGGCGAGTAGCCGTTGGATATCTTCGACGCTGACTGCTTTGGGTAGGCGTTTAACGTTCTTGGGCGGGGTGACCGGTGCCGCCGGGTCGGTGGGCACGATGAGCGCGGAGACCCAAAAGGCGTGTGCTCCGCGGACTGCCGCCATGGTGCGGGCGATGGAGTTCGGCCCCAAGGGCAGGGGCAGGCTCGGTGCGCCTTCAGCGGTTGGCGTTTCTTTTTCTGACGCCCCGGCTTTCTCCGACTGCCCGGCACGACCTTTCCCAGCGCGCCCGTTTCCTGTCCCTCGCCCCGATTCGGAGGCGATCATCAGTGCCAGCGATTCTGCGGCTTCTTCCTGCGCTTCCTGAGATTCCTGCGCGTTCTGTTTGTTCTTCTCCCCCGCTTCGAATCCGGCAAGGGGCACGGTGGGGGCGGCGAGTTCCCGCATGAAGGAGCGCACCTGCGCGGTGGTGATGCGTTCGGGGTCGATGACGCCGAGGGTCGCCATGTAGGTGCTGTATCGTCGCAAATCGCGCGCGTAGGAGGCAATAGTGTGTTCGCTGCTTCCTCGTTCCACGCGCAGGTGGATGAGGTACTGGTCAATGGCTTTCTGGAGCGGGGTCTGTGCCTCCTGGTGGGAAGCACCCAGGCTAGAAGAATCCAGAGCAGAAGAACCCAGCGCGGAGGAACCGGCAGAAGAGGGCACGCCGAGCAGACCCGCGCCGCGGGATGTCTTGCTCACCGTGCTTTTAGCCTGCTTCACGCTATCTCCTCTGCCGGTTCTGTTGATATTTGGGCCTCTTGACGTTTGGGTTTGCCGTATGCGGGGCTACTCCCCCGCCCTACGTTCGGTTCTTAGTGGTTGCGGAAGTTCTCCGGCTTTTCGCGGCGCTGTCCCATGTAGGGGTGGAACTCCCAGCCGCCCTCGGCGGGGCGCAGACCTTCAAAGTTGTTCTGCGCCGCCGCGTAGGTGGCGAGTACCGCTTGGATAGCGAGCGCGTTGTGAACCTTTCCGCCCAGTACCAGCTGTACTGCCTCGGCGAGGGGCACCCAGCGGTAGGTCATTTCTGCTTCTTCGTCGGTGCGTTCGCTACGTTCTTCGGCGGGCAGTTCCGAGAGGTTACGCGCCAGATAGACGCGGCCTGCTTCGCTGGTTGCGCCGGGGCTGCTGAAGTAGTCGGTCAGAGCGTTCCAGGTGTCTGCCTGCAGGTCTGCCTCTTCGGCAAGTTCGCGCTGCGCGGCGACCAGGGGGTCTTCACCGTCGATGTCGAGCAGTCCGGCAGGTACTTCCCAGAGGTTCATGCGCACCGGGTGGCGGTACTGGTTAAGCATCAGCAGTTCGTTGTTGTCGTTGAGGACCGCCACGGCGACGGCGCCGGGCATTTCCACGACGTCGCGGGTCAGCACGGTGTTTTCGTTGAGTTCGTACTCCTCAACGGTCGTTTCGATCACGTAGCCGCTGTACTTCACGGTGCGGGTGCGGATGGTGCGTTCGGAGGGTGCATCAATAATCTGCTGGTTGTTGCTCATTCTTTCATTGTAGGCGGCTTCTTAGTCCCGCTACGTTTGGCGCGTCAGGTACGGGCACGGAATAAGGCATGTTCAGGTTTAAATGAAAGCATCCCGCCCTCCCCTGCGCGGGGTGAGCGGGACGCTGAACGTTTGTGCCTAGATGTTAGGCGCCGCGGCGCTCCAGAGCAGCCTTAATCAGGCCGGAGAAGAGCGGGTGCGGGCGGGTAGGACGCGAGCGGTACTCGGGGTGTGCCTGAGTTGCCACGTAGTAGGGGTGTGCCTCTGCGGGCAGTTCCACGTACTCGACCAGCGAGGAGTCCGGGGAGGTACCGGAGATGCGCAGGCCTGCTTCTTCAAGCTGTTCGCGGTACTCGTTGTTCACCTCGTAGCGGTGGCGGTGACGCTCTGCAACCTCGGTTGCGCCGTATGCCTTAGCAACCTGAGAGCCGGGAACGAGATTTGCCTTGTACAGGCCCAGGCGCATGGTGCCGCCCAGGTCGCCTGCACCTTCGACGAACTGCTTCTGCTCTTCGATGGTTGCGATGACCGGTACGGAGGTTTCCGGATCGAACTCGGTGGAGGATGCTTCGCTCAGACCCAGTACGTTGCGTGCGTACTCGATGACCATGGACTGCAGGCCGAGGCAGATGCCCAGGGTCGGGAGCTTGTGCTCGCGTGCGTACTTGAGGGCGCCGATCTTGCCGTCCAGGCCGCGGATGCCGAAGCCGCCGGGCACGAGGATTGCGTCCATATTGCGCAGCTGGTGGTCTGCATCTTCGTCGGTTGCGCACAGGTCCGCTGCAACCCACTTGATGTTGACCTTCACGTTGTTTGCGAAGCCGCCGGCGCGCAGAGCCTCGGAGACGGACAGGTATGCGTCGGGCAGGTCGATGTACTTACCGACCAGGCCAACGTTGACCTCTGCTGCGGGGCGGTGCACTGCGTCGAGCAGGCGGTCCCACTGGGTGAAGTCCGGTGCGGGAGCCTCAATGCCGAAGTAGTCGAGGATGTAGTCGTCGAGCTTCTGGCTGTGCAGGGTCTTGGGGATGTCGTAGATGCTGGGTGCGTCGGCGCAGGAGATGACTGCGTCGGTGTCCACGTCGCATGCGTTACCGATCTTGGAGCGGTGCGATGCGGGGACCTCACGCTCACAGCGCAGGATCAGACCGTCAGGCTGGATGCCCAGGCCGCGCAGTGCTGCCACGGAGTGCTGGGTCGGCTTGGTCTTGAGCTCGCCGGAGGGGCCGATGAAGGGCACCAGGGAGACGTGCAGGAAGAAGACGTTCTTGCGGCCAACATCGCGGCGTACCTGGCGTGCTGCCTCCATGAAGGGCAGGGACTCGATATCGCCGACGGTACCACCGATTTCAGTGATGATGATGTCGGGTGCGTTTTCAATTTCCGCTGCGTGACGCATACGGGCCTTGATTTCGTCGGTAATGTGAGGGATGACCTGGACGGTGTCACCGAGGTATTCGCCGCGGCGTTCCTTCGCGATGACGGAGGAGTAGACCTGGCCGGTGGTCACGTTAGCGGACTGGTCGAGGTTTTCGTCCAGGAAGCGCTCGTAGTGTCCGATGTCGAGGTCGGTTTCAGCACCGTCGTCGGTGACAAAGACTTCACCGTGCTGGAAGGGGTTCATCGTACCGGGGTCGACGTTCAGGTAGGGGTCGAACTTCTGCATGGTCACAGAGAGGCCACGTGCGCGAAGAAGCTGACCAAGGGAAGAGGCCGACAGGCCCTTACCGAGAGAAGATGCAACGCCGCCGGTCACGAAAATCTGGCGGGTTACCTTGTCGTTAGAGGACGCGTTCAGAGCGTTATTTTTTTCATTCACCACGGAATTCAAGCCTACCATTTTCTTGTCTGCTATCCAAGCAGAGGGTTTTGCCGCGAGAGGATTCTCTCAGGCGGCTTTCCCTCCCCTATTTGTCCTTATCACCACTGTAAACGGAGCTGGGGATTTATTATTCCCGCCGCGCCGTGTAGAAGCAGGTGTAGGAGCATTCACAGAGTATCTCACATCCTCTGGGCTCCATGTGCCGCTATTGGTCACCAGCACGGGCTGTACCGACAACTTTCCGAGGCACGCTCGCGCACTTCTGCCCCTTTGATGGTCTTTAGTGCGAAAGATGCCACCTTTC
>ERZ1674201.168-NODE-168-length-11880-cov-15.161691_pt1 | contig 11880 bp, 9 predicted proteins | sample MGYA00581114_ERZ1674201 | MGnify/ENA primary metagenome ERZ1674201 (study PRJEB41354, sample SAMEA4873309) | human saliva metagenome | biome: human-associated habitat [ENVO:00009003]; feature: mouth environment [ENVO:08000002]; material: saliva material...
CGAATATGAAGAAGCTATTTTTCGCCGCCTTCGCTCTCGTTGCAGGCGTCCTCTCCGCTCAAGCTCAGACAGAAGTCCATCCTCGTATCGAAGTAGGCGCTAACTTCGCAAGTGGCGTCCATAAGGTAGTAGGTGCCACCCCCGAATCTAAAGTTCGCTTGGGCTTCCGCGCCGGCCTTGCTGCCGAAGTCGGGCTTGCCTCTGGCGTCTACCTCGCTCCTGGGGTGACGTTCCGCCAGGAAGGCTTCAAGTACATCTCTGAAGATGGCTACGGTCTCAACTACATCAGCGTACCCGTGGACCTCGGTATCCGCGTACCTTTCAGCGAGAACTTCGCTGTATCTGTCGAAGCTGGCCCCTACTTCGCCTACGGTCTCTCTACCACGGGTAAGCTCGATGCCTTCAAGGCCGGCATCTACAAGCGCTTCGATATGGGTCTGAACGCCTCTGCCGCTCTTGAATTCAGCAAGGTCTACCTCCGTGTCGGTACCGACATCGGTATGGTCAACGCCCTCAAGAACAACATCGCTAACACCAGCTATAAGAACGCTTCGTTCTTCGCTGGCGTAGGCCTCCGCTTCTAAGAGCGAGCCACCCGCTAAGGGTAGAGGTCGCTGAGACCTCGCCTAAATACACCTATCCCCACGTCAGTCCGCTGGCGTGGGGATAGGCTTTTTGTATATCTTTGTCCTTACCTAAAAATGAATCATCCTAATATGGAGCATATTATCAGCAAGTTCATCTCCTCTGCTGAGATCGGGGAGATGAAGCCTTTTGGCAATGGCCATATCAACGACACCTACGTAGTCTCTGACCGTGAAGGGACACCACGCTGGATCCTGCAGCGCGTGAACCACCTCGTCTTCCCCCGCATCGAAGTCCTGCAGCGCAATGTCGCTATCGTATCCGACACGATGCGCGAGCGCCTCGAAGCAGAGGGCGACCCCGAAGCAGAGCGTAAGTACCTCTACTTCTTCCCCAACCTCGAGGAGCCCGAGAAGAACTACTACCACGATGGGGAGAACTACTGGCGCGTCTGCCGCTTCATCCCCGAGAGTATGAGCATGAGCGAGCTCACCCCCAAGGCCGCCCGCTACGCTGGTGCCGCCTTCGGTCAGTTCGAAGAAATCCTCTCCGTCATCCCCGAGGGTCGTCTTGGTGAGACCATTGAGAACTTCCACAGCATGCCCTTCCGCCTGCAGCAGCTCCGCGACGCTGTCGCTCAGGATGCCGCTGGCCGTGTCGCCGAAGTGCAGGATATCCTCGCCGAGATCGACCGCCGTGCCGACTCGATGCTCCTCCAGGAGAAGCTCTACGCTGAGGGCAAGCTCCCCAAGCGCACCATCCACTGCGACACGAAGGTCGACAACGTCCTCTTCGATAAGTCGGGCGCTGTACTCTGCGTCGTCGACTGGGATACCGTCATGCCTGGCTTCATCCTCAGCGACGTGGGTGACTTCATCCGTACGGGCGTGAACTTCGCTCCCGAAGATGAAGCAGACCTCTCGAAGATCGGCGTGAACATGGAGATCTACAAGGCCTTCGTCGAAGGTTACCTCTCCACGGCGGGTAAGTTCCTCACCCCCACCGAGCGCAGCCTCATCGCCTATGGTGGTCGCCTGATGACCTACATGCAGACGGTACGCTTCCTCGTCGACTACCTCAACGGAGACACCTACTTCAAGATCCACTCTCCCAAGCACAACCTCCAGCGCACGCGCGCTCAGCTCCGCTACCTCGAGTGCCTCGAGGAGAAGGCAGCCGAGATGGAGGCCCTGCTGAAGTAAGCCGCCCCTATATATTATAATGTATAGAGCCACCCAGAGCCCCGCACTCCCAGCGAGCTGCAGGGCTCTGGGTGGGGCGTGTCAGGTTGCCTGAAAAGTCGTATCTTTGCCCCACTGATATAGCGGAATAACCAACAACAAATAAGATAAATACGTATGTCACATCACGAGCTCCCAGAGCACGACGCCCTCGACACCATCGATGAAAAGGTACTGAAGGGTGAACTCTTCTTCGAGCGCCACGGCAAGAAGATCATCATCGCAGTAGCGGCTGTCGTCATCGTCGCTCTCGGCATCTTCGCTTACCACCGCTTCGTCCAAGTCCCTAAGGCTGAGAAGGCTACCGCACAGATGTTCGTAGCCGAAGACAGCTTCATCGCTGGGCAGGACAGCCTCGCCCTCAAGGGTCAGGGTGCTGGTGCGCCAGGCTTCGAAGCTATCGCCAAGAACTTCTCCGGTACGGACGCAGCGAACCTCGCTCACGCCTATAGCGGTATCTGCCTCTATGACCAGGGTAAGTATCAGGAAGCACTGGCTGAGCTGAAGAAGTTCTCCGCTGATGAAGCCGTCGTCGCTCCCTCGGTACAGCGTATGATCGGTGACTGCCTCGTACAGCTCGGCAAGCTCGAAGAAGCTGTCAAGAGCTACGAAGCTGCTGCTAAGGCTGCTTCCAGCGAAGCGATCTCCCCCAGCTGCCTCATCAAGGCTGGTCACGTATACGAGAAGCTCGGCAAGTACGACAAGGCTATCGCCCTCTACAACGAGGTCAAGACGAAGTACTACACCTCCCCCGAAGCAGAAAGCGTAGAGGCTGACCTCCTGCGTGCTCAGGCTCAGGGCAAGTAGTCCGCTCGCACATAGACTATGTCTACGATAGACCATATCCAATCCCTCCACTACAGTCCCGTCCCCTCTGGGGAAGGGCTACACATCGGCATCGCTGTAGCGGAGTGGAACAACAACATCACGGAACCCCTGCTCGAGGGCGCTCTCGAAGTGCTCCGCAAGCAAGAGGTGAAGAAGATCACTGTCTTCCGTGTACCAGGGGCCTTCGAGCTCGTCAATGCTTCAGCGCGCTTGCTGAACGACGGTGTGGATGCCGTCATCGCTATCGGCTGTGTCGTCCGTGGGGATACCCCTCACTTCGACTACATCTGTCAGGGTGTGACCTTCGGCATATCCCAGCTGAACATGACCACGGCACATGGCTTCCGCACGACTCCTGCACCCGTCATCTTCGGCGTCCTGACGACCGAAACGATGGAGCAGGCTGAGGAGCGTGCAGGCGGTCGCTTGGGCAACAAGGGAGCCGAAGCAGCGGAGACGGCACTGAAGATGTGCCGTCCCATTTGCACAGTTCAGAAATAGTTTGTACCTTTGCACTGCAAAGAACAGGTAAGGGCAGTTACCAGAGTGGCCAAATGGGGCTGACTGTAACTCAGCTGGCTTACGCCTTCGGTGGTTCGAATCCATCACTGCCCACTCCTTTCCGTCATCAGGAATGCGGAAGTAGCTCAGTTGATAGAGCATTAGCCTTCCAAGCTAAGGGTCGCGGGTTTGAGCCCCGTCTTCCGCTCTACGCTGACTAAGCAAGCTATAAGATGCGCGTCTCTCTGAGATGCGCATCTTGCTTTTTGTACCGCCCCGAGCACAGGGCTTGGCGCCACAGGCTTGTGTATGTGAGAGGAATTTAGTTACTTTGCAAGCGCAAACCACACAGGGTTCCTTGGCCGAGTGGTTAGGCGCCGGTCTGCAAAACCGTTTACGGCGGTTCGATTCCGCCAGGAACCTCAGAAGTAGAGCTCCGCTATCCGACAGGATGGCGGAGCTCTCTGCTTTTAGCCGCAGGGCATACGGGCGGCTGGGTCGGGGCTTTTTGCTTATCTTTGACTTTTGAGATCGTGCCCACTCTGGGCGCATCTTCTCTCCATGTACATTATTATATAGAAATACAGATACTCATCTCACATGAAGCGACTATCCGCATGTACCCTTGCGCTATGTGCCGCCCTCAGCCACCAGCTACAGGCCCAGCGCTCTGAGCTCCTCCTCGAGAAGGGGTGGCGCTTCACCCGCCAGGACCAGGCTTCCTTCTCCACCCCCGACTACAACGACAGCAAGTGGGGCCGTGTCACCGTCCCCCACGACTGGGCGATCTACGGGCCCTTTAGCTTTGAGAACGACAAGCAGCATCTGGCTATCGCACAGGATGGTCAGAAGGAAGCTATGGAGCATGCTGGTCGTACCGGTGGCCTTCCCTTCGTAGGGGCTGGCTGGTACCGCCGCAACTTGGACATCCCTCAAGACCTCGGTGACCGCCGTGTCTTCCTCCGCTTCGATGGCGCGATGAGCCACGCCCGCGTCTACGTCAACGGCAAGGAGGTCGGCTACTGGCCCTATGGCTACAACACGTTCGCCTTCGACGTCACCCCATACGTTCGCCCCGGAGCAAGCAACACGCTTGCTGTCCGTCTGGAGAACAAGCACGAGAGCAGCCGCTGGTACCCTGGCGCAGGGCTCTATCGCAACGTGCACCTCACCATCACCTCCCCCACCTACATCCCTCTCTGGGGCACGCGCATCCAGACGCCTTCGGTCAGCGCTGACCAAGCCTACGTATCCGTAGAGACGAAGGTCGCTGGCCTTAGCCACCTCGCTGGTCGCCCGCTGCGCATCGAGACGAAGATCCTCTCTCCCGAGGGTAAGGTCGTCGCTGAGCGCTCGGAGAGCTTCTCCAGCAAGGGAACAGACAGCATCTATCGCACGGGCTTCGACATCTCCGCTCCCAAGCTCTGGGACATCAACCAGCCCAACCTCTATAAGTACGCCGTCACCCTCTCCGACGGCTCGCGAGTCATCGACCGCGATACCACGACCTTCGGTATCCGCTCCATCGAGCTGAAGGCGGGCGAAGGCTTCTTCCTCAACGGCCGTAAGCTGAAGTTCCAAGGCGCTTGCCTCCACCACGACCTCGGCCCTCTCGGTGCCGCTGTCAACGAGGCTGCTATGCGCCGCCAGATCCGCCAGATGCAGGACATGGGCGTCAATGCCATCCGCACCTCACACAATATGCCCGCACCTGAGTTCGTCCGTCTCTGTGACGAGATGGGTATGCCTCTGATGGCCGAGAGCTTCGACTCATGGGCCCAGCCCAAGGTGCCCAACGGCTACAACCTGGACTTCAACGAGTGGCATGAGCGTGACCTCACGAACCTCATCCACCAGTTCCGCAACAGCCCCTCGGTCATCATGTGGAGCATCGGGAACGAAGTCCCCGAGCAGCCCAGCTTCGAAGGCGCTAAGCTCGCCTACCGTCTGCAGGAGATCTGCCACCGCGAAGACCCCACGCGCCCCGTCACCAACGGAATGGACAATCCCCTCGGCGTGCTGAAGAGCGGTATGGCTGGTACCCTTGACATCCCGGGCTTCAACTACCGTCCCTTCCTCTATGACACCGCACACAAGGTCCTGCCACAGGGATTCCTCCTCGGCTCCGAGACCTGCTCCACGGTGAGCTCGCGCGGTGTGTATAAGTTCCCCGTCGTACGCAAGAGCATGGCGAAGTACCCCGACCATCAGTCTTCGGGCTACGACGTCGAGCACTGCGGCTGGAGCAACCTCCCCGAGGATGACTTCATCCGTCAGGATGACCTCAGCTGGAGCATGGGCGAATTCATCTGGACGGGTATCGATTACCTCGGTGAGCCTACCCCCTACTACAGCGAATGGCCCAGCCACTCCTCGCTCTTCGGAGCTATCGACCTGGCAGGTATCCCCAAGGATCGCTTCTATCTCTACCGCAGCCACTGGAACAAGGACGCTGAGACGCTTCACATCCTCCCCCACTGGACGTGGCCTGGGCGCGAAGGACAGGTAACCCCTATCTTCGTGTACACCAACCATCCCGAGGCTGAGCTCTTCATCAACGGCAAGAGCCAGGGTCGCCAGAAGAAGGATACCAGCATCACCATCGATGCTACGGAGAACAAGGAGAGCCAAGAGGCCTTCACCCGCCAGAAGCGCTACCGCCTGATGTGGATGGATACGAAGTACGAGCCAGGTGAAGTCAAGGTCGTCGCCTACGATAAGTCAGGTAAGGCTGTCGCCGAGCAGGTCGTCCGCACCGCTGGTCGCCCCCATCACCTCGAGCTCATCACTGACCGCACGAGCATCACCGCCGACGGCAAGGATATCGCCTTCGTCACGGTACGTGTCGTAGACAAGGACGGCAACCTCATCCCCGATGATGCACGCCTCCTGCAGTTCAAGGTCACGGGGGCAGGCTCCTTCCGTGCTGCAGCGTCGGGCAATCCCGCCTCACTCGATGCCTTCCACCTGCCCCAGCACCACGCCTTCAGTGGTCAGCTCGTAGCCCTCGTACAGAGCGGTGAGAAGGCTGGCGAAGCTATCCTCTCCGTCTCAGCTAAGGGCCTGCCCACGGCTAAGATCCGCATCCAAGTCACGAAGTAGCCACCCGTCGTGTCGCTACAGCTCGACTTCATACACCATATCCTCTCGCTGCAGGAGACCTATCGGGGCACGTCCCCCGATAGGATCCTCCTCGGCAAAGGATCACTCTCTCGCGAGGAGCGCACTGCGCTTGCCCTGCAGCTGACGGCAGAGTCAGCCCTCCGAAGGAAGCTCCCCAGCTGGCACACGGCTGGGGTTTTCCTTCCCTCATCCCTAACGCTGGAGCAGTGCTCGAGCGAGGAAGCCGCCCGCTATAAGGCACGCTTCGCCACGCCTACCGACCGCCTCATCGATCTTACGGGGGGCTTCGGCGTGGACTTCTGGGCACTCACGAGCGTCACGGGGCAAGGGGTCTACGTCGAGCGACAGGAAGACCTCGTCGCAGCAGCACGAGCGAACCTCCCTCGCCTACTTCCCGAGGCGAAGCTCCACCTCATTCACGGTGAGTCGATCCCCCAGCTGAGGGAACTCATCTCCACGCACCAGCCTACCCTCATCTACCTCGATCCCGCCCGCAGAGAGGGCGAGGACACGACGCGTAGAGTCTACGCCATCGAGGACTGTGAGCCCAGCCTCCACACGCTCCTCCCCGAGCTTCACGCCCTCTATCGTGAGCTCTCCCTCCCCTTCCCTCGCCTTCTCGTCAAGCTCTCCCCGATGCTCGATGTGGTGCATACACTCCGCTCCGTCGCTGGCGTGCGGGAGCTACACGTCGTCTCGGTACGTGGCGAAGCCAAGGAGCTTCTCCTCCTCATCGACCTCGCTGAGGCTACGGGCGAAGCAAAGCCCGAGGCGGTGACCTTCGTCGCTCAAGACCTCCATCCCACGCAGCCTACACCTGCCTTCGTCCTCCCCGAAGCTCTACACTATGAGGAGGGCGCCCAGCTACGCTATGCCGTGAGCCCACGCGCCTACCTCTTCGAGCCTCACGCTGCCCTGATGAAGACGGGGCTCTACCGCAGTATCGGCGCCGTCTACGGCCTCGAAGCTCTGCACCCCAATAGCCACCTCTATACGGCTGACACGCTACCCGAAGTGCCCTTCCCTGGGCGCGTCTTCGCTGTCGAGGCGGTCTATCCCTTCGCCTCGTCCCAGCTCAAGGCTCTCGGACGGGAGATCGGAGCCGCGCAGATCACCTGCCGCAACTTCCCCCTGCGCCCCGAAGCCCTGCGCGCTAAGCTCCGCATCAAGGATAGCGCCGAGCTGACGCTCTTCGGCACGACAGCCTCCGACGGCTCGCACGTACTCATCCGCTGCCGCCGCGTCTAATCAGACGCTACGAAAGCAAACAAAAAGCCTCACGCCCCACGACTACTCCGAGGAGAGTCGTGGGGCGTGAGGCCTTTGTGCTTAGGGGAAGCGAGAGCCTTAGAGGCGCTCGATATCCTTGAAGTAGTTGTACGTACCGACCTTGAGCTCGATGCAGGCAGCTTCGTCACAGACGATGATGCCCTTGGGGTGGAGCTGCAGAGCGGTGATCGTCCACATCTGGTTCACACAGCCTTCGACAGCCTGCTGCAGGGCGCGAGCCTTACCGTGACCGTTGACGAGGATCAGCACCTCACGGGCAGCCATGACGGTGCCGACACCGACGGTGAGGGCAGTCTTAGGCACCTTGTTCACATCGCCATCGAAGAAGCGGCTGTTGGCGATGATGGTGTCGGTGGTGAGGGTCTTCATACGGGTGCGCGAGGTCAGCGAAGAGCCTGGCTCATTGAAGGCGATGTGCCCGTCGGGACCAATACCGCCGAGGAAGAGGTCGATACCACCAGCGGCGAGGATCGCTTCCTCGTAGGCAGCACACTCGGCCTCGAGGTCGGTGGCATTACCGTTGAGGATGTGTACGTTCTCCTTCTTGATGTCGATGTGGCTGAAGAAGTTCTTCCACATGAAGGTGTGGTAGCTCTCGGGATGATCCTGGGGGATACCTACATACTCGTCCATGTTGAAGGTGACGACGTGCTCAAAGGATACGCGCCCGGCCTGATGAGCAGCCACCAGGGCACGATACATGCCGAGGGGTGAGGAGCCTGTGGGCAGACCAAGTACGAAGGGCTTAGCAGCCGTAGGAGCGGCAGCATTGATCTTCTGGACTACATAGTCCGCTGCCCACTGGGAGATGCCCACATAGTCGGGCTGGATGATTAGACGCATGCGATCTGTGTTTAGAAATTTGATGGATTGATATGCAAACTGGAATTAGGGGGGGACTAAGCCTTGAGGCGCTCGGCCATCTGCGCGCCGAGGTCCCAAGCTGCACCGATGACGGAGGGAAGATCCGCCATCTTCAGCTCGAAGCCCTCACCGACAGCCTCCCACTTCATCTCTTCGGCGAAGGGGCGGAGGCGCTTGAGGGCTGCGGGAGCCCACGCATAGGAGCCAAAGGCAGCGTAGATGCGGTCCTTGACGTCGCGGATGCGGATGAGGTTCATGAGATTCTCTATGGGAGAGAAGAGCTCACCGCAGTAGGTGGGGCTACCGATGATGAGACCACGGTAGCGGAAGACATCACGCAGGATGACCGAGGGGTCGCTCTTGGTGACGTTGTGACAGACGATGGACTTCACACCTGAGGCAGCGAGGCTCTGTGCGAGGATGTCGGCCAGCTGCTCGGTATTGCCGTACATCGAGCCGTAGAGGATGACGACCCCCTCCTCGGTCTCGTTGCTCGAGAGGCGGTCGTAGAGGCCGCGAGCATCGGCAAAGCCCTCACGCGTCCAGACGACGCCATGCGAGGGGCATACATACTCGATGTCGAGGCCCTGCTTGTCGATATTGGCCAGCGCCTTCTTGACGAAGGGGCCGTACTTCCCGATGACGCAGGCGTAGTAGCGCACCATCTCATCGAGGTAGGACTGGCGGTCGGTGAGGTGGCTATCGAAGATATGACCACTCAGCGCACCGAAGGAGCCGAAGGCATCAGCAGAGAAGAGGAGGCGGTTGGACTGCTCGTAGGTGAACATCACCTCGGGCCAGTGTACCATAGGAGCCATCAGGAAGGAGAACTCATGGCTACCGATACGCAGCGCATCGCCGCTCTTGACCTCGTGGAGGCCCGTCGTGATGCCATGGAAGCCACTGAGCATATCGAAGGTCTTCTTGTTCCCCACGATCTGCATGTCGGGGTAGCGCTGACGCAGGAGACCGATCGAGCCACCATGGTCAGGCTCCATGTGGTTGATGATCAGATAATCCACGGGGCGGCCCTGCAGGATGAGGTCGAGCTTGTGGAAGAAGATATCCGAGTAGCAGACGTCGACCGTATCGATGAGGGTCGTCTTCTCGTCTACGATGAGATAAGCGTTGTAAGCCACGCCCGAGGGGATCGACCAGACGTTCTCGAAGCGCTCTTTCATGCGGTCGTTCACGCCGACGTAGTAGACGGAGTCAGTGATCTGAGGTACTTGGTACATAGTCCGTAGTGTAGTGATAGGGTGTAGTAGTATGGATAAGACAAGGAAGGGGCGCTCCCCCGCAGTCGTCAGGACTCGGGGAGCGCCTCTATGTTGTTAGCTTTTCTTTTTGTCAAGGGGCTCAGGACTGAGCGGATGGCGGTAGGCGTAGACGATGAGCGCTATGCCTGCCACGACGAAGGGGATGCTAAGCAGTTGCCCCATATTGATACCATAGCTGGCGACCATATTGACCTCCCAAGCCTCCTGCACGTTCTTGATACTCTCGACGAAGAAGCGGAAGCCGAAGACGCCCGTCAGGAAGTAGCCGAGGATGAGGCCCGAGTAGCGGCGAGCAGCGTCACGCACCCAGTAGAGATACATACACAGGGCGAAGACGAGGAGGTAAGCCAGCGCTTCGTAGATCTGTGTCGGGTGGCAGGCGGGGATCGCCATACCGCGCTCAGCGTAGCCGGCGAACTCCGAGGCGCGAGGGAAGATGAAGCCCCAAGGCGCATCGGTCGGGCGGCCGAAGATCTCGCTATTCATCAGGTTCCCCATACGGATGAGTGCCGCAGCCAGCCCCGTGGGGACAGCCAGACGGTCGAGCGTCCAGAGGATGGACTTCTTCGTCACACGGCGCGAGTAGATCCATACGGCGAGGATGATCCCGATGGTCCCCCCGTGGCTCGCTAAGCCACCTTCCCACACCTTGAGGATATCCCCAGGGTGGGCGAGGTAGTAGGAGGGATTGTAGAAGAGCACATGCCCCAGTCGCGCCCCGATGACGGTGCCGAGGACGACATAGATATAGAGGGAGTTCATCCACTCCTCCGGCAGGCGCTCACGCTTCCAGATGCGCTCCTCGATCATCGGCCCGAGGATGAGGAGCCCGAGGGCGAAGAGGAGGCCGTACCAGCGGATACCGCGGCCGAAGATATCTATGATGACGGGATCGACGTCCCAAGTGATGGCACTAAGCATAGGCTAAAGGGCTTACAGAGAGAGGGGAAATGATGGATTAGCAGAGCTTGCCGATCCAGTGCTCGCGCTCACCAGGGAGCAGGTCGATGACAGGGATCTCCTGCATCGTGTAGCAGCCAGGAGCCAGACGGCGCGTAGCACGTGCTACGGCGACGAGGATCTGTGCGGTGAGAGCGGGGTTATTGATCTTCATGTTGAACTCGAGGAGCTGATTCTGCGTGGTGCCCGAGACGCCCTTGCGAGTCATGTGTACGCCGTGCCCCATGTCGATGAGCTGGTCGACGTCATCGACGACGGTGACGTGCGTCTCGTCATGGACGAAGTACGCATCCGACTTGATCGCCTGGATGACCTCCTCGGCCTTGTAGCCAGGCTCCAGCTCGATGTAGACCATACGGCGGTGGATACCCGTGCCCGTGGGGATCGTCATCGAGAGGGCCTTGCGGACACCTGCGATGGCCTTCACGGCGACGGTGTGGCCCATACTCATACCTGGGCCGAAGTTGGTATAGGTGATCCCCTTGGGGACGATAGCCTCCATCAGCGTGCGGACGACCGAGTCACTCCCTGGGTCCCAGCCCGAGGCGATGACGGAGACGGCGCCGTGGGCACGGGCGGTCTCGCCGAGGTTCTTACGCAGCTGCAGGATATCGGTGTGGATATCGAAGCTGTCGACCGTGTGGATGCCCAGTGGGAGGATCTGCTGAGCGGTAGCCTCTACCAGACGCGTTGGGGTGCAGAGGATAGCTACATCGACATCCCCCAGCTCCTCGATGCGGCTGACGACGCGGTAGGGACGGAGTTCGTAGGGGACATTTGAGGGGTCACGACGCACGACACCCGCGATCTCAAAGTCGGGTGCTGCCTCGAGAGCCTCGATGGTGTAGCGACCGATATTCCCGTAGCCGACGACAGCGGCACGTAGCTTCTTCATCTCTGACATATTTCTTCTCTTTTCGTGGTGAATAAATGAGGGATAGAACTATTATAACTACAAAGATACGAAAACCACCCTATGCCACTGGCCCCGCACTTCACGACGACAGACCGCCCTCCCGTAGGGGTGCGACGAGGGGGCCATACAGCCCCCTTCCGAGGAGCTATACAAGGGAGCCCTCCAAGGGAGCAGAGGAAAAGGCGCGAAGTAGCACGGCCTTTCTTCGGAGCACCGCGAGAACTTCTCCCGAAGCACTATGCCTATTCTTTCGTCTACGCACGTGGATTTTAGGGCCAGGCACGTAAATCCT
>ERZ1674201.180-NODE-180-length-11523-cov-4.860220_pt1 | contig 11523 bp, 6 predicted proteins | sample MGYA00581114_ERZ1674201 | MGnify/ENA primary metagenome ERZ1674201 (study PRJEB41354, sample SAMEA4873309) | human saliva metagenome | biome: human-associated habitat [ENVO:00009003]; feature: mouth environment [ENVO:08000002]; material: saliva material...
GCGCCTCGTCGGTGAAGTCCGGGGCGAAGGAGAAGCTCACGGCGGGCTTGAAGACATGGCGGAAGGCCTGCACGCGATCGCCGAAGAGCAGGCGCACGGGCTTGTAGAATCCGTAGAGGGTGGTGTTGGCCGAGAGGGCTACGTTCCAATCGAAGAGGTTGTAGAACCCGTAGACCGTGTCGATGCGCTCAGTGCCCGCGGCGGTGTTCCACGATTTGCGCTGGCGCGAGAAGTAGGTGCGGCCGCTGAGGTTGAAGGAGGGGGAGATGTTGATGTACTTGAAGAGTTGGAAGGTGGCTTCGACGGGGATGCGGTGCTGCATGCCGTTGCGCCATTTGAGCAGCGGGGTGTGGAAGAATTGCGACTCGGAGGAAGAGAGCGAATTGGTCATCTGCCCGGTGTAGGAGAGGGCGATTTTCTCATACCAGCGCTCTTTGCCCACGGCTTTGCTGCGGCGCAGCGGGTAGAAGCGGGCCACGGAGAGCGACACGTCGGGCAGGGAGACGGAGAGGGAGGCGTTGCGCATGTCTTGCGACACGTTGGCCGAGGCCGAAAGCGACAGGCCGAGCGAGGGAACGCTGTGGCTGAAGCTCACCGACGAGGCGCGGGTGCTCTGGGTGTAGGCCAGCGGCGTGTAGAGGGAGGCGAGATTGGAGCGTTCGTAGTTTTGCGTGGCGAAATTCACGCGGGCCGAGAAGGAGGTGTTGGGGTTGGCCTTCGGGTCGGAGCTGTGGCTCCACTGCACTTTGAGCGAGGTTTGCTTGGTGTAGTCGGGCATGTTCTTGTCGCCGTTCACGGTGGTGAGGTAGGAGAGGAAGACATTGCCGCGATAGCTGTAGCGGCGCGCGTAGTTGCTCTCGGCCGAGAGACCCCACGAGCCGCGGGTGTAGATTTCGCCCAGGAGTTTGAGGTCCATGCGGTCGGAGAGGGCGAAGTAGTAGCCGCCGTCGCGCAGGTAGAAGCCGCGGGCGGTCTCGTCGCCGTAGGTGGGCATGATCAGGCCCGAGGAGTATTTCTTGTTGACCGGGAAGAAGCCGTAGGGGATGGCCACGGGCAGGGGCACATCGGCCACGACGAGATAGGCCGGGCCGAAGAAGGTTTCTTTGCCCGGCGTCACTTTGGCGCGCGTAAGTTGGAGGTAGAAGTGGGGGTGGGGGGCGTCGCAGGTGGTGTATTGGGCGTTTTGGAGGTAGAAGTTGCCGTCGCCCGTGCGTTTGGCGTCCACGCTGTAGAGCAGACCCGTGCCTTGGGTGGTTTTCACGTCGTTGATGAAGCCCTTTTTGGTCTTGAAGTTGAAGGCCATTTCGCGACTTTCGTACTTTTCGCTCCCTTGGGTGTAGACGGGTTGTCCCTGGGCTTGGCCGGTGCTGTCGGGCACGCCGGTGGCGCGCACCAGCGAGGAGTCCATGTTCAGGGTGATGAAATCGGCTTTCAGGCCCATGTTTTGGTATTTCACGCTGGCGTCGCCGTAGAGGTAGGCCAGTCCGCTGTGGGCGTCGTAGACGAGGCTGTCTTTGGCCGCGTATTGCACCGGTGCGTCGATGCCGGCTTTGCGCACCCGCAGGGTGTCGGCGTGCCGGCGCGTGGTGTCGGCCAGCGCCGCGGAATCGGCTTGGCGCAGGTGGGCGTTTTGTGCCAAGGCCAGGGAGTCGGCAGCGATGCGTGCGTCGAGACTGTCGGTGGGATGGGCGTGGCGCAGCGAGTCGAGGTGGGCGCTGAGGCGGCGCGCGGCGGCGTTGAGGCTGTCGAGGGCAGCGGCGGCGCGACGGCCGGCGGTGGTGCTGTCGAAGCGGGCGGCGGTGGCGCGCGCACCGGGGGTGCTGTCGCCCACGAGGGCCGAGGGGGGGAGCGAGTGGGGCGTGCCGGGGTGGCCGCCGCCCGTGAGCAGGGCGCCGGTGTGGCAGGCCAGGGTGAGTAGCCCGAGGAGCAGGGCCGCCAGCGGGGCGGCGAGGGGACGAAGGGCGGGGAGATGCAAGGTGTGTGGGGACTTGGGAGGCGCGCCGACGGGCGGCGGGGCTTCGAAGTTACTATATATATAATGTGTGCGCGGCGGGGCTGACGGGCGGCGTGCGTGTTTCGGCGGGGCGACTGCGGGGCGGGGAGCTTTTCGCGGAAGAACCTGCGGTCGACGTGCGCTTTTCGGCGGGCGGACTGAGGCGAGCAGGGCTTTTCGCGGAAGTGCCTGCGGTCGACGTGCGCCTTTCGGCGGGCCGACTGCGGGGTGCAGGGCTTTTCGCGGAAGTGCCTACGGGCGACGTGCGTGTTTCGGCGGGCGGCGGGGGCGGTTCACTCCATCTCTGCGCGCCAGCGGCGGAAGGTACGGAGCCCCACCGTGCCGAAGCGGGCCACGCGCGCCTCCACCTCCGAGGGCGTGAGGAAACGCAGCGGGTGGCTCTTCGAATGGAACAGGTCGGCGTAGCAAATGATGCGCTCTTCCGGCGTTTCGGGCAGGAGGTCCACCGCAGGGAGGGGGAGTTCGAGCCGACGGATGTCGGCCGCCGTGAGCCCCGTGCCGGTGTGGCGCTCGCAGATGCGGGCCAGCGCCTCGTGGCCCTCCGCCCGCAGCAGTTGGGCGCCGAGCGGGCCGTGCATCAAGTAGGGCGCCGTGCCGTGGCAGTGGATGGCGGGGGCGGAAGTGAGGTAGATGCCGATGTCGTGCAGCATGGCGCCGGCTTCCACCAGGGCGAGATCGGCGCCGAGTTCGGGGTGGCGGCGCGCGATGTCGAGGGCGCGACGGCACACCTGCCCACTGTGGAGCAGCAGGAGCCGCCGCAGCGACGAATCGGTGGGATAGTGGCGGGCGATGAGGGCGCGGTAGTTCACGGGCGGGGGGCGTTTTTGGGTGCGAGACGCGGCGCGTCGGGGCGCGGGGCGGTGGGTTTCGGGGTGGAGCGCGGCGTGGCGTCGGGCCGACCGGGGGCGGTGCGCGTGTCACCGTCGGGCGTGGCGTCGCCGTCGTGCGCGTTGTCATTGTCGTTGCGCGGGTCGGCGCCCACTGCCTGCTTGCGGCCGTCGGCAAAGCCCGCGGCATAGCCTCGGCGGTAGGCCGCGGCGTAGCTTTGGCGCGCGTCGGGGGTGGGATATTGCGACGACTCGTCGTAGGTGGCGCGCTCGTCGTTGTTCATCCCGTCGGTGTTGCCGCTCAGGTAGCCGTCGTCGTAGCCCGCTTCGGCGGGGTCGCGATCGGGCGCCGGGCTGACGTCTTGGGCGGGCGTGGATTCGGCCGGCGCTTCGGCGGGCGAGGCGGGGGCGTTGTCGAGGGTGTCGGGCACCGCCATGTGGCGCGTGCTGTCCCGACCGGCGAGCCCTTCGGGGGTGAGGGGCACATCGGTCGAGCGCTTGAGGAAGAAGATGAGGCCGCCGGCCACGGCGAGCAGCAACACGAAGAGCAGGCTGCGCAGCAGGGTTTGGCGACGGGATTCGGAGGACATAGTCGAGTGGATGTGTTGAGGGGAGGGGAGACGGGGCGCAGGCACCGGCCGCCGCAAGGGCAGCGCGGGCCGAGGCCACCGCGGTTATCGTTTGCGACCCGCGTCGATGCGCAGGAAGATGAAGAGCAGCAGGGTGAAGCCCCACAGCGACGAACCGCCGTAGGAGAAGAACGGCAGCGGGATGCCGATGACCGGCGCGATGCCCAGCACCATGCCGATGTTGATGAACACGTGGAAGAGCAAGATCGACAGCACCGAGTAGCCAAACACCCGCCCGAAGGTCGACGTCTGCCGTTCGGCCAGCGCGATGAGCCGCCAGATCAGCAGCAAGAAGAGCACCAGCACGCCCGCGGCGCCCAGAAAGCCCTCTTCTTCGCCCACGGTGCAGAAGATGAAGTCCGTGTCTTGCTCCGGCACATAGTCGAGTTTCGTCTGCGTGCCGTTCATGAATCCCTTGCCCAACAGGCCGCCCGAGCCGATCGCGATCTTCGATTGCGTCACGTTGTACGAGGCGTCGCGGTCTTCCTCCACGCCCAGCAGCACACGGATGCGCGTGCGCTGATAGTCCTTCATGGCGTTGTTGAGCACATAGTCCGAGGTGTAGAGGAAACCCACGCTCGAGATGGCAAAAAGGCTGATGAGCAGGTAGGTGTTGGCGCGCCGCCCGATCCACTGCATGCCCAGATAGCCGATCATCACGATGCAACCGCCCAGTTGCGCCCAGCTGATGTCGAAGGGGTGCACGAAGGCCGAGACGCCGTAGGCCACCACGTGCAGCGCGGTGCCCCAGAAGAGCAGGCGGTGGGCGTGTTCCGGTTCGCGCGGCACGTACACCCGCAGCAGGCCCGCCGTGAAGAGCCACACCAGCGCCAGCACCACCGATTCGCCCACGCTGGCCGTCGTGCCCGGCAGCGGCGTTTCGCCCTGACCGATGCCCACCACGAAATAGACCACCGCCGCGGCACCGCAAAATAAGATGCTGCCGGGCATGCCCTCGCGGTAGAACATGAGGAAGAAGGCGAAGTAGACCAAGGCCGAACCCGTTTCTTTCTGCAGCACGATCAGCACGAAGGGCAGCAACACCACGCCCGCGGCGCGAAGAAAGTTGCTCCGGCGGTTGAGTGTGAACCCGTATTGACCGATCACCTTAGACACCATGAGCGCCGTGGCGCACTTGGCAAACTCGGCCGGCTGCAACGAAACGGGGCCCAGCGAGATCCATGAGCGCGAACCCTTGATGTCGTGGGCGATGAACGGCGTGACGAGCAGCAGCACCATCATCGACCAGTAGAACAGGTCGGCCAGCATGTCGAAATAGCGGTCGTCGAACATCAAGATCATACCTCCCAGCCCCAAAGCGCAACCGATCCACACCAACTGTTTGCCGGCGCGGGTGTCGAAGGAGAGAAGGCTTTGCAGGTCGAAGGTGTGGCTCGCGCCGCACACGCTGAACCAGCCGAAGGTGAGGAGCGCCAGGAAGATGAGGAGCACCCAACCGTCGGCGCGAAAGGCGGGATTGAGCTGATTATCGCGCATGGCTGCCGTAATTGATGTGACGAAGGCGGAACGACTCGGCCCGAGCGCGAGAGCCTGCCGAGAGTTTGCCGTTGAGATACTGTTCCATGATGAGCGAACCGATGGGCACGGCGAAGTCGGCGCCGAAGCCGCCGTTCTCCACGTACACGCACACGGCGATCCGCGGTTTGTTCATCGGTGCGAAGCCCATGAAGGCCGAGTGGTCGTGGCCGCGGTTTTGCGCCGTGCCCGTTTTGCCGCACACCTCCCCGCCGGGGAAGTCGGCCCCGCGGCACGTGCCGGCCAGCACCGAGCGGCGCATGCCCGCCACCGCATAGTCATACCAACGCCGCGCCACCAGGGTGCGGTGCGGCCGCGTGTAGGTCGTGTCGAGCCGTTCGCCCTGAATGCGGCGCGCCACATGCGGCACGAAGTAGTGGCCGCGATTGGCCACCGTGGCCGCCAGGTTGGCAATTTGCAGCGGAGTGGCCGTCACCTCGCCCTGCCCGATCCCGATCGAGATCACCGTCAGCGCGTTCCACGACCGTTTGTAGGCCTTGTCATAGTAGGCCGCGTTCGGAATCATCCCGCGGCGCTCGCCCGGCAGGTCGATGCCCAGTTTGTAGCCGAAGCCCATGTGCACCACCTGGTCTTTCCACCGCGTCATCGCCGCCTGCACCGAACCGTACTTCCCGCGATTGCTCAGCAGGCGCAGCAGGTTCCAGCAGAAATAGGAGTTGCACGACGTGCCGATGGCCGGCACCAGATTGATCGGCGAGGCGTGGCCGTGGCAGCCCACGTGCAGCCCCTTGTAGTTGAAGCCGTGGGCGCAGGGGAAGGCCACACTCGGCGTGATCGACCCCTCTTGCAATCCCAGCAGGGCTTGCGAAATCTTGAACGTCGAGCCCGGCGGGTAGGTGCCGGCGATGGCGCGGTTGAGCAGCGGCCGCCGCTCGTCGCGCATCATGGCCGTCATGGCCTTGCCGCGGTCGCGCCCCACCATGTCGCGCGGGTCGTAGGTCGGCGCCGAGGCCATGGCCAGAATTTCGCCCGTCGAGGGTTCGATGGCCACGATGGCACCGTATTTGCCCTCCAGCAGTCGCTCGGCCAACTCCTGCGTGCCGTAGTCGATGCCCAGCGTGAGGTTGCGACCCGGCTGGGCCTGCGTGTCATACTTCCCGTCCATGTAGTGGCCCTTGGTGCGCCCATGCACGTCGCGCAGCAGAATCCGCATGCCCTTCTCGCCGCGCAGCACTTTCTCGTAGCTCCGCTCCACACCGAGCTTGCCGATGTAGTCGCCGCTCTTATAATAGGCGTCGGAGTCCACGTCGGCCTGGTTCACCTCCGCCACGTCGCCCAGCAGGTGGGCGGCGATGCCCGAGGCGTAGCGACGCACCGACCGCTTCTCGGCCGAGAAACCGTTGAAGCGAAACAGCTTTTCGCGAAACTTCGAGAACTCGTCGGCAGGTATCTGGCTCATAAACAGCTGAGGCGTGTTGCGAGAGTAGCCCGGATTCTTCTTCGGATCTTTGATTTCCGCCATCCGTTGCATGTACTCCTCCCGCGTGATGCCCATCGTGCGGCAGAAATCGGCCGTGTCGATGCCGTGTTGGTCTTGCATCGTCACCAGGATGTTGTACGACGGTTCGTTGTACACGAGCAACTTCCCGTGACGGTCCGTGATCAGCCCGCGCGAGGGGTACAAGATCTCCTTGCGAAAGGCGTTCGAGTCGGCGCTCTTGCGGTAGTCGTCGCTCATGAGTTGGAGCGCCAGCAGCCGAAGCACAAAGACAACAACGACCGACAGCGCAATGCCGCCGATCACAAACTTGCGCTTCTCAAAACTATAATCTTGGGGCACGGGCGATGGGGGGAATGAAGGGGGTGAATGGATGCGGACACCGCCGCACAGTCGGGATTCCGGGGACTGCGCGGCGGAGGTCGTGGGGGAACGGCCGCCGAGCGGCGGACGGGGCAGCGCCACGGGGGCGGATGCCTGAAGGGGGGCGGGCGGAGCGGCGAGAACGGGCAGAACCTGAAGATGAAAAAAAGGCCCGTTGGAGTCTCGCCGCCGTGGAGCGGAAAGGAATGAGGAGCAAACCGCCCCGGTGCCCGCTGGGCGATGGCCGACCGCGCGGAGCGGAGGGCCGATGGGTGCGGCGACAGGAAACTGAGATGGACTTAACAGAAACTTATATGAAGAGATTAGCCTCCTGTGCGTCGCATGTGGGGAAAAAATGAGGGGGCGTGCGTGCCGCGTTGGCGGGGCGAAACCCGCCGCGGGCGTCTGCGTGCCGAAGGACGCCGCCTGCTGAGTGGAAATCGCGGTCGGCCGCCGAAGGATGCCGCAATGATCGAGACGACACGCCATTATAAATTAAACCGAGCGCCACGTTATCATAGGCCGCGGGCGTCTGCGTGCCGAAGGGCGCCGCCTGCTGAGTGGACATCGCGGTCGGCTGCCGCGGGGTGCCGCAACGATCGAGCAAGTGCGCCATCGCGCTATGGGAAGCGCGGGCGCGGGCGGAGCGGCCGCCGCTGTGGGGAAGCGACGACGTGAGCGCGATGCGGAACTACAGATACAGGCACCGCGACTCACCGTACGTCGCTAGGAGAAGTGGGGAACGAACATCCCGGGCCGGACGACCGTGGGCGGTCGGCGGCGAACTTCCCGGAGCGCGGTGGCGCGGAAGGCCTGTGTGCGCGATGCGGTCGGCCGTGCAAGGGCAGCGGCGGCACAAACGTGCGCGTGTCGGTTTTTTTCATCCACATCCACCCTCGGTTGCGGCGCGCAGGGCGCCGGCGGGGCGGAAAGGCGGACCGATCAGTTCAGCGTCCGGTTATTTTAGTTCGTTGTGTTGGTCATGGGGGCGGCACACGAGGCGTCGGCGCCGTGGGGCGGCACGCGCGCGGCGGGGCGAGAGGCACAGGCCGTGCGGGGCAGCGAGGAGAGCGGTGCGCAGGGCGTGAAACCTAATTGCGCAGCATGGGTAATGATTCGCGCAGGGCCGCAAAACGCATTGCGCAGCTGTGGGCTACGATTCGCGCAGCGGGGCGACCTTTCGCGCCGCCGTGGGCGTCAGCCCTCAGCGAGCGGCCGTTTCGGCCGAGGAGAAAGCCACGCGCACCCGTTCGAATGTGGCCACAAAGGCCAGGGTGAGCACGAAGCTACCGCCGATGTTGAGCAGCAGCGCGAGTGCCCGAAAGAAGGTGAAGCTCTCCAGCAGGTGGAAGCCCGCCACCGTCACAAAAGAGAGCGTGGCGGCAAATTTCAAGAACCCCGACCACGTCATCGTTCGCGCACCCGGCAGGAAGGCCTCCTCCAGTTTGTCGTCGGGAGCGAAAAATTGCAGCACACCGGGCGTGCACAGCCCCGTGAGCGTGAGAGAACCCGCCGCCACGCCGGGCGTGGTGCTCACTGCGTCGATGCAAAGTCCCGTCACGAAGCCCACCACCACATACAACCACCGCGGGGTGCCGTGGCGAAGGATGAGGAGCACGAAGACATAGGGCATCGGCGTGGCGTAGCCCCACAGGTGAATGTGGTTGAACACCAGTGCTTGGGCGATGACCAGCACGATGAACCAAAGGCTGCGCGCCAGGGAGGAGTGGAACATGCGATGAGGGGGTGAGAGTCGGGTCGTAGGGGGGGGAGAGAAGCGGGCGAAGCGTCAGAGCGCTCGTCCCGAGGGGAGCGTGCCGAGCGGGGCAGAGGGGCGGCGCCGCGGGGGCTGCGGCCGGAAGCGCCCGTTGGGGCTGCGGCCGCTGCGGGCGCAGCGTGCGGGAGCGCGGAGCTCGGCAGTGCGAGGCGGGGTGCCCGAATGTAAGGTCTGTGGGGCGGCGCGCACACTCCGCGGAGGGAGGGGCGCAGCAAGGCACGAACCGTTCGCCTGCGGGGGGAGGCGGGGCGCCGCCGCGGGGGCGGAGCGAAAGGGTGGCGAACGAGGTCGCGAGTGGCCGCAACGGATAGTGGTCGGTTCCCCGACCTAAAAGCCTTGTCCGTGAGATTCCGATGCAGTGCCTCGCACAAGGACGGCTACCGGCGGGATACCAACTCCGCCAAGCCCCGTCGCCCTCGTTCGCCGAGATAACCTTCAGTGTGTCGGCGTTCCTCTCTTAAAAAGATAAGGAAGGACACAACGCGAATTTCGGCAAAAGAAGCGAGACCACCAAATTTTTCGACCGAAAAATGCGCACGTCTTCTTTATATTGCGCGCGTCGCGTGCGTGCGATGAGCCCAAGCCCGGCGCCAACGCCGCAGGCGCATCCGCACGCGGCACACCGTTTGGCGCACCGCCGTGGGCGAAGCCCCCACCGCCAGCCCGATTTCCTCCGCCGTCCATCCGTCGGCCGTCAGCAGCACGAGGGCGCGGTCGCGCAGCGGCTGGGCGGCGAGCGCCTCCGCGGCGTCGGCACGCAGCACCGCCCGGTAGGCGAAGGCCGAATGCGCTTGTTGCGCCCGTGCCCGCATGGCGTTCCACAGTCGGCCGCCGCGCGTGCGGTGGAAACCCCGACGCGGCTGTTCGCGGTGCCAGCATTCCAGGCAGTTGTCCACTGCGCTGCACGCCCACTCGCCCGCCGTCGTGGGTCCACCCTCGGCTGCTGTCGCGGCCTCCGTGCCCGCAGGCTGCGCATCGGAATCCGCGGTCGAGGCAGGCGCTCGCTCGTCGGTGGTGTCGCTCCTCGCCGCCTGCGCAGCCCGTGTCGTCGCGGCGTCGCGTGTGCTCACGCCCGCCGAGCCCCCCGTTCGCTCACGCCCTGCGCCCAAGGTCTCCTCCCATCGCGAGGGCGCCGCATGCTCCTGTGCGCCCGCCGTCGCGGGGTCCGCCCCGACCGCCCACAGTCCCCCGTCGGGATCGACCGGGTCGAAGAGTTCGTCGCTGTCCGCCGAGGCCAGGGTGAGATGCGTCTCGCGGTGGCGCAACGCCCTGTGGTTGAGCGTCGAAAGCAGGCGCAGCGTCACCCCCGCCAACCACGGCCGCGGATTGAAATCCCCCACCGTGCGCAGCACCTCCTCCGCTGTCACCGGGAGCGGCGCCCGGGTTCGTTCCGACCCCTCGAGCGCGGCGTCCGCATGCGGCTGCTGTTCGTCCGCGCCCGCCGCATTCGCCTCGTCCGCAGCCGCTGTTTCGTCGCCCCCGCGCAGCGATTCCTTGTCTGCGCTGGGCTGCGTTTCGTCCACTTCGGGCAAGGGTTCGTCGTCGGCGTCCGTCATGGCGTCGAAAGCCACCACCGCAGCGTCGATCGTGCGCAAAGCCTCGTCGGCGCTGGGCTGCGTTTCGTTTACTTCGCGCAAAGCCTCGTCGTCGGCGTCCGTCATGGCGTCGAAGGGCACCGCCGCAGTGTCGATCGCGCGCAAAGCCTCGTCGCCTCCGCGCCGCGTTTTGTCCACTTCGCGCCGCATTTCGTCGCCCCCGCACCGCGATTCGTTGCTCTCCGCTGCCGAAGCATATAAATAAGGTGCGTGTTCGTCTGAGAAAAACGCCGATTCGTCGACCGCGGCGCGTGTTTCGTCGAAATCGCAAGCGACCGGTGTCGTGGGCTGCGCGGAGGGCTCGTCGGCAGGGGCGGGGTCGTTCGCCATCGCGGCGCGGGGTTTCGCCGTGTCGCGGCGGGCGGTCAGGCAGAGGGCGAAATGCGCCAGATCGTCGAGGTGTTCGAGCAGGTGCAGCACCGCCGTTTGGTAGTCGTCGGCGCGTTCGCCGGCGAAGTACGTGTGTCGCCTCACGAGCCCGCGCACCATCGGCAGATGCGGGGCGAGCCACTGCGTGAAGAGCGCCGTGCGGTCGTCGGCCGAGCGCAGCACCACGCCCGCCGCCACCGCCGCCGCTCGCCGTTCGGCCGAGAGGGCACCCGTCGCCGCCGCAGGTTTTTTCGCCGCTGCGCCGTCGATTGCGGAAGGCCGGGCAGAAGTAGCGAAAGGCCCGTTGCCCGAGGTTGTCATGACCGCGGGAGCAACGTCGGCCGCCGCAGGTTTTTTCGTTGTCGCACAGGGGGGTGCGAAAGGCCGAGCAGAAGTGGCGGAAGGCTCGTTGCCCGAGGTCGTCCTAGCCGCGGGAGCAACGTTGGCCGCGGCAGGCGTCGGGGTTTGCACAGCGGCGCCGGTGGAAGCGTTCGCCGAAGCAGCGGATGCTCGGGTAGCATCGACTGCCGCGGGGGCATCCATTGCCGCCGCGGGGGAGTGATTTACCGCCGTGGGGGCACATTGTGTCGAATCGGTGCACCATTTCGCCGAAGCCGTGGCACATTTCGCCGGTGCGGCGCAGGCCGCGGTGCTCGCTTCCGCGGTGGGGAGCGACGGGCGGCACAGGGTTTCGCTCCCGCGCGACGCAGCGGCCGACCGAGGGGAACGAGGAGAAGATTTGACGCGAACCGACGTGCGATTCGCCGTAGAACAATTGGGTTTCATGGAGTAGTCTTATTTTTTTAGGTGAATGAACTCGGCAGTGGCCGCACGCGCTGTGGGTGCGACCCCGCCGAAGGGGTGTTTTTCGGCTGTCCGTCGGTCGAGGGCGGCCTGCCGTTCGTCGGCACGTGGGACAAACGCGAACCCCGCGGGGCAAATCCTTTCGCTCGT
>ERZ1674201.181-NODE-181-length-11521-cov-11.826967_pt1 | contig 11521 bp, 5 predicted proteins | sample MGYA00581114_ERZ1674201 | MGnify/ENA primary metagenome ERZ1674201 (study PRJEB41354, sample SAMEA4873309) | human saliva metagenome | biome: human-associated habitat [ENVO:00009003]; feature: mouth environment [ENVO:08000002]; material: saliva material...
AAAACCCTAAAATTAACCTGGGAATAACGAGTACCGTTTCGCGATTTTCATTATTTCTGGTTACGGTTGTTTAACACATTAGCTATACTATGCTATAGTTATTTATGTTGAACATTTTGGCGTACTAGTTTAATGGTAAAACCTCAGTCTTCCAAACTGATGACGCGGGTTCGATTCCCGTGTACGCCTCTCACGCAAGGTTCGTTCTTTGCGTTGCTATTTAGTAGTTAAATAGTTAAGCGCCCGTGGTGGAATTGGCAGACACGCAGGATTTAGGTTCCTGTGCCTCGCGGCGTGTGAGTTCGAGTCTCACCGGGCGTACTTGCTCTGAAAACGCACATTTTCAGAGCCGTCCCAGTAGTCAAATTGGCAAAGATGGGCGTGAAGCGACCCTTATGTGCAAAACGGGTCGTGTAGCGCCTGGGGCTAGTGTGAGCTACCCCGTGCAGGTTCGAGTCCTGCCTGGGACACGTAACGTAAATGTGGCGCGCTCATGTTTACGTTCCTCGGTTACGTAATTAACGTTAGGTGAGAGGTGCGGGTTCAAATCCCGTCCAGGGACGCTTGAGTCTCTGGTAGCTCAATAGGCGGAGCCTCACTGATATGCCGGTGTTGAGTCCGGTTCGAGGATTCAGCCTCATTAGGGCAACCTTTTTGGGGCACCCTTATTGCAATAGGGGAGCCTTCGGGCTTTCCAACTTTTGCTTACTCTTCTTTGCAAGAGTGAGTGGTAGCGTGGTATGATTTTCGTGCTTACGCTTTAGGCGCTTGTGGCGGAACTGGCAGACGCGGCGGACTTAAAATCCGCTTCTTCGGAGTGTGGGTTCGAGTCCCACCGGGCGCACGCAACCTCCCCTTATATTGGGTGGTTCATTCCCTTGTAGCTCAATTGGCAGATGCGCCCGACTGTTAATCGGGAGGTTACTGGTTCGAGTCCAGTCTGGGGAGCTTACGTCACTTGTGTGTGGCGTTTATACTCTGGCTTTTTGTTGGGGTTATGGGCGGTTAGCTCAATTGGGAGAGCACCTGCTTTGCAAGCAGGGGGTTACGGGTTCAAGTCCCGTACTGTCCACGTAACATATTCTCTTTTGAGTTGTGTTGCATACCTCGCCTGCTGAGAGGTGGGAGAGGTTGTAAAAATAAACGGGTTATCGCTTTGTAGGTGACACCAAGACCAGGAAAGTCAGCTTTTGGGTTGATTATTCAGGTCACAGCCTGGAGTAATGTCTCGGCTCATCTGGTACTGTGTCAGCCCCGCCCCTAATGGTTTTTGCAGAGGTAGCGCCTCTGCCTGGGGGTGGGTAGCTTCTACACACGGAGATGTCTCCCCGGAGGTTATCATGAGTCTTCGGGTACACCCTGGGTTGGCTCCTTTGGGTGTGGTAGCGTCCTTAGCTCAACGGATAGAGCCCTGCCTTAGCCAGGTGGGTCAAGTGGAGCGGGTTCGACTCCCGTAGGACGTGCTTGCTGAAAGATGGGTGTAGCGGCGTATCTTTCAGGTCATTACTTTTTGCCGCTATGTAAGCCGTAGTGCCCGAGATGGACAAAGGGGGCTGACTGTAAATCAGTTGTCATTCGACTACGGGGGTTCAAATCCCTCCTGCGGCACTTTGACTATATAGACACGCTCTGATATAGTTTCATATGTGAGTGTTTCACACCTTGATTTAGACCCTTTGAAAAGGGGTTAAAAATTTTTCAGATTCCAACTTGCAAAGCTGAAAATCATGTGGTACACTTGATATATAAGGTTCAGGGAAACCTGAAAAACCGATACGTTATTTCTTAACTGAATGAAACATTTTGCCTCCTTAGCTCAATTGGTAGAGCGTTCGTCTTGTAAACGAAAGGTCGCAGGTTCGATTCCTGTAGGAGGCTCGCTAAAGTAGATAGTTTTACTGTTTACTTTATGAGGGCGGTTAGCTCAATTGGGAGAGCACCTGCTTTGCAAGCAGGGGGTTACGGGTTCAAGTCCCGTACTGTCCACTCACACACCTGTTGCAGGTTGTGTGTTAAGCCCCTTTAGCTCAGTTTGGTCAGAGCTACGGACTTTTAATCCGCAGGTCGTGGGTTCAAATCCCACAGGGGGCACGTAACACGAGAGAATGTAGCTAATTCTTTCGCGCTACACCGGATAAACACTATCCAGAAGGTCGCAGGTTCAAATCCTGCCACGTGCCACATTGCACGTGTAGCTCGGTGTTATTAGAGCGTCTGGACGGTGCCGGTAGTCGACTTATAACCATATACGGGGAGCGTTCTTGCGCGCGTACCCGAAGGTAGCTCCCTGGTTGAAACGCAAGATAAGGGCACCCCTTAGCGGGGGTACTCTCATGGTCTGTTAGCTCAGTGTTGGTTAGAGCACCGCCCTGTCACGGCGGAGGTCGCGGGTTCGAGCCCCGTACAGACCGCATATACGGTGCACTGACCGCCTAAAAAGTCAGTCTAAGCCCTTGTAGCGCAGTTGGTTAGCGCGCCGCTCTGATAAAGCGGAGGTCGCCGGTTCAAGTCCAGCCAAGGGCACTGTGAGTGAAGCCAAACGGTCAGGCGCTTGCTTGTGGCGCAAGTTATAGCGGGTTCGACTCCCGTCACTCACCCCGCTCCCCTAGCTCAGTCCGGATAGAGCACGACGCTACAAACGTCGGGGTCGCAGGTTCGAGTCCTGCGGGGAGCACGTAACAGCACCTCTTTTGGTGGCGTGTTATATACCTCGCCTGTGAGAGATGGGAGAGGTTGTAAATCTAAACGGGCATTGCTTTCGGGTGGTGTCAAGACCAGGAGAATTAGCTTAGGCTGGTTTGAGGGTCACCGTCTAATAAAATGTTTAGACCCAACCCACGTAGGGGATGGCTCGCTAGGTCTTAATTGACGTTAGAAGTTTTCCCTATATATGTGGGGATGGCTCCGGCTAGGATACGCCCTTCAAGGCGGCGCTACTTTCCTTATAAACATGGGAAGTCAGCTTTTTGTTAAAAAATATATTTACAACATTATGCCCCCATCGTCTAGATGGTTCAGGATACCACCCTTTCAAGGTGGAGAGGCGGGTTCGAGTCCCGTTGGGGGTACGCAAGCTTTAAGGGTTATGTTTGTAGCTTTTGGAAGCTGGCATGGGGTCATGCTGTTTTTATAGTTATGGTCACAATTTAACCTTTCGTTACATCGAGTAGCGGCTCTCCATCTTATTGTGGTTGCCGCTATTCTTATCCCAGTAGCTCAGTGGATAGAGCGCCCGCCTCCTAAGCGGGGTCGTCACAGGTTCGACTCCTGTCTGGGATACTTTTAGGTAAACCTGTTTTTTGGGTTTACCGTTGCCTCCTTAGCTCAGCGGATAGAGTACCCGATTCCGAGTCGGGTGGTCACAGGTTCGATTCCTGTAGGAGGCACGTCCCCGTGGTCTAATCGGGAGGATGCCGCTCTCTCAAGGCGGCGATGCGGGTTCGAGTCCCGTCGGGGGTACTTCTCACATGTGGCTTTTGTGTTGCGTGTGTTGTGGTAGCTTTTCGGTAGTTACCTTTTTGCACGGCTTGGGCTGGGTTTGGTTTCCTCACTTTTTCCTTACCTTGGTTTATGGCTGTGTTTTGCGCCTTTAGCTCAGCTGGTAGAGCAGGAGACTCTTAATCTCCGGGTCGTGGGTTCGAGCCCCACAGGGCGCACTTTGTGTAGTTTTGGCATGTTGGCTACACGGTTTGTTTTTAAGGCATGTCGTGCCTTGGGGTTGTCATGAGCCTTGGGTGGCATCATGCGAGTTAATCACGTGAACGGCTTGTAGGGGTGCGGCAACAGCTTTGGTGTAGTCTGGTAGCCCGCTGTGCAACAACACGGAGGCGTCGGTTCAAATCCGGCAGGCTGTGCGTTAGGGTGTTGATGGGATGTTTTTCTGATACGCTCTTCATGTTAGATAGTTACGCTATCGTTGTTCTTCCTTTTTGGGGAGTTATTCCCGTGTAGCTCAATTGGCAGAGCGTTCGACTGTTAATCGGATGGTTCCTGGTTCGAGTCCAGGTACGGGAGCTTTTTAGTTTTTAATATTGTCTTTACGCCCCTTGTCAGTTTTGTTTGCTGGCAAGGGGTATTTTATTTTATAATTGGTGTAGCACATTCTTTTGAATTGTGTCTGCTCACCTCGCCTGTGAGAGACGGGAGAGGTGGTTAATCTAAACGGATAGGTGGCATCGGCTACCTGTCAAGACCAGGATGGCGGGGTAACCTGCTTGAGGGTCACCGTCTGGCAAAATGCTAGACCCGCCCCACGTATGGCTATTGTTTGTTCTATATTGTCAGGGCTGGCTCCGATTTGTGTAATGTTTGACTATAAGGAGTCTGTGTGATGTTTGGTCGTAAGAAGGCTAAGTCTTTGCCTACTAATGGTGGGTTCCCTAATTTTGAGGGTGCTGTTTTTGGGGGTCGCCGTGAGCCGGTAGATACTTCGTATTTGTCGGATGTGGAGATGGATGTGCTTAATCCGTCTATTCCGTTTACGCCTGCGCATATGGTTTTTATTTATGAGCGTGGGGCTGTTGCGGGGGATGCTGATTTGGTGGGTGCTTTGTGTGTTTCGGCTGACCCGGATACTTTTGACCCGGTGTCGGGTTCGGGTGGTGTTATTCCTGCGGCTGTGCCTGAGCCGGTTATTCGTCGTGTGCTTGAGGATGTTCCTGCAGGTGAGCGTGCGAATTATGGTGTTCATGCTCAGCGTGTGGCTTCTAGGTTGTTTGCTTTGAAGGCTTCGGCTGTTTGTTGGTGCTGACGGGAAGGTGAGTGAGATTCGGCTTGTTGCGGGTGACCCGACGTCGAATGGGTGCCCGGTTGAGACGTTGCCGTTTATTGTTGGTGTTCCGAATCTAAAGGATACACCTGTGGAGGAGTATGGGTACCGCATTGTTCATGACGTGTTTACGAATTGCGCGTTTGGTGATGTGACCGTGGGTGCCCCTTTGTTTGAGGGTAACCGTATTTGTTATGATGCGGGTAAGCGCGCGTACTCTCTACCTGTTGTTGTGACGATGGCTCCCTAGTAGGTAAACCCAGTAACGTAATGAGTGTTACGTTGGTAAGCGAGGGTTTTCTTGCGTGATGCGCTTTAGCTGTGTTACACTGGTATTGTTCATTTGGGTTGTGAAGGTACGCGTCCTTCACGCCAGCCTTGACAGTAAAATGCTGTTAAGGTTTCATTTCCGGCTTCTTATGAAGCCCCTAACAATGGCATTTGGATGATTGTGTGTTCAGGAGGGGCTTTGGGACTCTAACCCAAAGCCCCTCCTTTAGTGCTTGTGGCAGAATTGGTAGACGCGCCTGACTCAAAATCAGGTTCTCCGGAGTGTGGGTTCGAGTCCCACCGGGGCGCACGTAACGTGATGAGTGTTATCTTGTAAAGCTGGGGTTTTCTTGCGTCACGTGTTTTAGATGTGTTACACTGGTGTTGTTCACAGGGGCAGGGTGCATATGCGCCGCCCCGCCTTTTCAGTAAAGTGCTGTTAAGGTTTCGTCTCGTAGCTACAGTGTAGCTACATTAGCAGTGTGAATATGTTTGTGGTTAGGTGGGGCTTTAATTGCCTCTTCGATGGTTATTAGCCCCACCTGTTAGCGCTTGTGGCGGAATTGGCAGACGCGCCTGACTCAAAATCAGGTTCTCCGGAGTGTGGGTTCGAGTCCCACCGGGCGCACGTACCCGTAACGGATGTAGTTCCGTACCCCTTTTTTTGGCAAAATTTTCGGGGCGTGGGTACCAGCTTTCTTTTCCCCGTCATCTCAATTGCGTGGTGGCTTTGGTTGGTCAAGATAGCGCTCCTATGTGTAGCGGTGGTTATCCCGGTTTTTGGATAACCGCCGCTTCTTTTGCCTTAAATTTTGAAAATATTTGAAACATGTGCTATACTTTTTACTAAGATTAAGGCACGGTAAGTGCGCGAAATGAAACATGTCCCCTTATTGAAAGGAAATAACTACTATGACTACTGTTACTACTGAACTGCGAGCTATCCCTGATTTTGATGCCAAGGTTAAGGAAGCGAAAGAGACTGCTGACGGTTTGCGCGGCACTTCTCACTTTTACCGTAAGGTTCTAGGGGTTAATGCTTCTCCTGTGGAGACTGATAAGTACCGTGAGGTTGGTGAGCGTCACTATGCTGTGGGTGCTCTGGAGGTGCTTTCTGTTAAGTCTTTGGCTAAGCTTACTCGTGATGCATCTGTGGAGAAGCCGGTTGTTATTGATGGTGTGCCCGTTGAGTTGGTTGCGCGGGTTGGTAAGGGTGATGGTGTGCGTCGCCTGGTGAATCTTAACCGTGTGGATGTTTCGTACCCTTATGGTTATGGTCGTTTTGTTTACACTGAGCCTGTGCGTGATGTGGCGTATGTTTCTTTGCCGCGTCTGGTTGCGCTTTACCCGGATGTTTTTCTGAGTGCTCATAAGGGTTATGCGGTGTTTGCTAAGTGGCGTGAGGAGCACCCTGGTTATGGTGCTTATGTGGCTGAGGATGAGGTGGGGGCTCTGTGTGAGTTTGCTACCGAGCATCTTGCTACTACTGAGTATGTTGCGCCGAAGAGTTTTAATCAGAATCTTTCTGCGATTCCTACGGTAGATTCTTTGAAGGGCTGTGTCGCTGATAAGGGTGTCATTCTTTACGGTAGTGAGGTTGTTGCGTATGGTCTGTATTTAAGTGCAGAGGCGTGGAAGGCGCGCGGCGGCAAGGGTGCCCGTCAGCCTATTCACAGCGGTATTAGTATGAATCAGGCGGCTCAGCTGTTTGAGGTTATTAACGGTGAGCCTAAGTACCGTATGGTGTGGCGTAACTCTGAGGAGAAGACTTACCTTTACACGCATGAGGAGCGTGAGTTCCTGCGTGATTGGCTTCAGGAGGAGGCTGGTTTGGGTGCTCCGTCTGATAAGTGGGTAAAGGAGGCTAAGTGTAGGGGTGTTTTCCAGAATGAGCAGTCTGAGGCTCTTTACGCGATTAGCCGCCCCGTTATCACTACCGCTAAGCAGGAAGGCGAGGACGCGGTTCTCAAGGTTCTGCGTAAGCATAAGGCGACTGGTGTGCGTGTGAAGCGTATGACTAAGACTCAGGGTATTGCGCCTGCCCGCATGTCTGATTTGCTGTACACGGCTGATGTGGCTGAGAAGATTCTTGCAGAAACTACGGGTCTTACTTTGGCGGAGACTTACCCGCTCGCTATTGATGCTTAATTTATAACGATTTGCGGTAAGTAAAATACTGGTAGAGGGGAGCGGAAAAATAGCCGCTCTCCTCCCTTAAACTCTAAAAACATGTGGTACAATGAAGGTAGTAAATTCTTGTGATTGCCACTCTATTGAAAGGAAACAATATGGTACCCACCCCTAACGTCATGCCCCGTAAAACCCCGGCAGGCTCAACTATTCGACGCAACACACGGAAGCCTAATACTTCTAAGCGGCACAACGAAGTAGGCGAAAAACTGAACGCCACCGTAGAGGCAAAGCTCCACTACCCGGAGTGGTATCGCGGCAGGCACGCACGAGCATACGCTAAAGCTGTAGAAGACAAGCTCAACGAAATTAAGCGCACCCACCGGAAGCTCACCTACACCGCCGCCTATAATCGCGGTAGCGGGCAGTACACCATCATGCTCCGGTACAAGAACGCGAAGAACAGCCCCGTAACCGTGCAGGTCGGCAAGGGTGAAGCGCACCCTATCAAATTCACCACTAGTCCGTACACCCGTGTTCCCGGTTATGGTTGTGTAGCGCCTTATGAGCTCGAAGCTTTCACCGGCGTGCTAGATAAAGTTTCCATTGTGCCGCGCACCGAAATTAAGGTTATTGAAACCCCATACACCACTACCCGCCGTGTTGAGGAAACTCTTACGAACGCCCACTACCTTATCTCGCTAAAGCTCAAGAATCAGAGTGGGGCGACCCGCCGAGCAATTCAGGTGAGCAAGAAGCGTAAAGCGGCTAATCGCGCATCTTAGAAAGGTTGTAAAATCATGTCCCACATCCATGAATGGTTTAACCAGAACCCCTGGGCTATCTGGATTATCTTAATTATCGTTATTCTTATTCTGCTGTGGCTTATCCTACGCCACACCACCTCCAGCTCTTCACAAGGAGAGGGGCAGGGCAACTCCGGCAACGGTAACAGCTCCGGCTCGGAGGGCGGCAATAACAGCAACTCGAACGGTAACGCGGGAGACTCATCCGGCGCTGGCGGCGCGGGTAATAACGGTTCTGGCGGGGAAGATGCTGACTCTAGCGATAGTGAAAGCTCGGGTGAAAGCGAAGGCGGAGGTTCTGGCAATAGTGGCGGCGGAGGTTCCGGCTCTGAAAGTGGAGACGAAGAAGAATCTAACAGTGACGACGAAAGTGCTGGTAGCGGCTCGGGAGCCGGTAATGGTGGTAGCGGAAACACTGGCGCTACCGCCGCTGAGATGCTAGAAGCTATCGAGCGTGAGCAAGAACACGAAGAGCTTATGCGCCGTGAACATGAGAGGCGCATGCGGGAGCTACGTCGTGAGCGTGAGGCACGGATGATGATGCAGATGCAAGGCTCAGGTAACGGTGTAGGTTCTAGTGCGGGAAATACTGAGCTGGACTGGGGCGACGCTATTCGTACTAGCCGAAAGGTTCCTGACTGGGTGTATGTGATGAACCGGAGTATTGCTCGTAAGGCATCCCGTAAGCGCGCTAATGGTGACCAGGTGAAGACGTATCAGCGTCATAACCCGCGCTCTATGCGTTTCAGCAATGTGATTCGCCCGCGAACCTTGACTATCAGTAAGCCGGATAAGCTGTCTGTTTATGTGGGTGTTGATACGTCAGGCTCTATGCGTTCGCATGGTGGTTCCCGTCTAGCTGTTGAAGCTGTAGACCAGATTCTGCGTCAGGACAAGTATGAGACGCACCTAGCGTGTATTGACACTAGGCTTTACCCTTGGCAGAGCGCAGAGAATCTGAAGAATATCCGATTTACGGGCGGCGGCGGCACATACCTGTCTACGTTCTTTAAGGAAGTTCTGAAAATTGACCGCAACCCCACGGAGGAAACCCCCAAGCCTGACGTAGCTGTCCTCATTACGGATGGTGAGCTTGAGGATGAAGACTGGGCAGAGATGACTAAGCAGGCTTCCCTGTATGACAATAAAGGTATCTCGATGTTTGTTCTGATTACAGACCCTCGCGTTTCTTGCCCGTCCGAGCTCCGTAATCTCGCTAAGGTGTTCCACAGCACCAAGTAAAACTATGTATCCATAAAAACATGTGGTACAATTTCCTTAAAAGGTTTTTATTGAAAAGGAGAAACAGAAACCATGCATACTGTCAAGGAAGTGAACCTCGACGATGCGTTCCGACTCATCCACCAGACCGCCTACCCCACGGTAGACGAAATTACTGGTGATGTGATTGAGCACGGCTCTAACATCTGCCTTATTGGTTCCGCCGGTGTAGGTAAGACTAAGGGCATGGAAGCACTAGCGGAACGTACCGGCTATAAGCTCCTCACTCTCATCACTTCTCAGATGAACGCTGAACAGTTCCAGGGTATCCCCGTTCCCGACAGTATTGAGGTGACTAACCCCGACGGTTCTAAGACCACTAAGGGTGCCGTTCAGTATCTTATGGATACGTGGCAGGCTGAGGTTTTCGCTCAGGCTGATAACGGTCAGCCCGTGATGCTGTTCTTTGATGAGCTGAGGAACGCACCCGCCGACGTTCTAGCCGCTTCCCTGAACATTCTTGCCGACCGCAAGATTAACGGCGTGCCCCTCCCGGCGGACACTGTTATTGTTGCCGCAACCAACTCGGAACGCGACTCCGTTAGCCCCACTACTTTCCACACCCCCATTCAGGGTCGATTCACCTGGTATGCGGTAACTCAGAAGCCGAGCGACTGGTGCGCAGGCGCTATCAACGGTTGGGGTAAGCGCATGACCCATAATGAGTCTGTTATCCGAACCAAGATTGTCACCCACATCCGTAACGGCAAAGCTACCCTCATGGAACCTATGGATGGTGACGAGCCCGCGCACCTGACTAAGGTGAGGGGCTACACCCCTGAGTCTGAGGAAGCGTCTGATTTTGCGTGGCGTTCACCCCGCTCGTGGGATAACTGTATCAAACAGCTGTCCCGCCTGTTCACTAAGGGTGTGAAGCCAAAGGCGTGGTTTAAGGACGCTAAGAGCGTCACGGTCGGTACTGTGGGTTACCTGGGTTTCCTGGAAATTGAGAAGATTCTTGAGGAACTATCTAACTCTCTGTGTACTGTTTCTGTTACGGGCGAGTTCACGACCGTTCAGGAGAAGCGTAGCGCGGCTGAGGCGTTCGGTAGCCGCCTGTTCCACGACGTGATTAGTGTCCGCAAGCCTGAGAACACGCTTGATGAAAATATGCGCCTTGGTGCTGAAACCGCCGGTCGCCTATTCGCAGGCTATCAGGCTAAGTTTGGCGGCTGGTCAGAGCTTGACGCTTACACCAATAACGTTATCGAGGCGTACATCACTCAGATTCGCGAACACATGAGTCCCGCGTTTGGAAAGGGACTCTCTGATGAGGAGAATCAGGCTATCTCGGACACTGTTCGTTTCGCCCTGGATTCGCTTGTTCAGCTCACTACCCGCTCTAAGGAGGAAGCTATGAAGCACCTCCAGCTGAACGACATGGTTATTGGTCGTATGGGTAACCAGGCTATTAAGGAATGGAATAACTACTACGACAATATTTTCTCTTAAACGTTAGCCGCCAAGGTTCGGGGTAAATCTGCAGTTTCAGATAATGAATACAAAGCATGAAATTATTCCTATTTTTCGTGCTTTGTATTCATTGGGTGCATGGTATTATATGAGCACTGAGGAACTCGTAAACGGGTTCAAGACGCAAGATATAAAGGGGGAGAAAGAGTGATTAAGCGTAAGTTCACTACTGTGACACAACTTCATGAGAAAAATAATCAAGACATTATCGATTATTTTGAGAGTGCTCGCGGGACTTACGCGCAGGCTCAGCGGAAAACTTTCTACGCTATCCGAAACAGTTCAGATTTTAACAAATCCAACTACAATACTTATCTTCAAGAAGCCTATGGTGTTCTGAAACGAACTGCTGGCTCCATTATTGCGGATACACAAGGTCGGCTTAACGCTTTGAAAGAGTTGAAGGCTTATGAACGAAAGCAACTAGCCCACAAAATCAAAGTCCTAGAAGCCAATATTCGTGTTCTAGAGGCGAAGAAAGCTGACCTGAGTGCCGCGCTAAGGGAAGGTTACCCTGTCAATCTAGGTAAGTACCGCAACCTTAAACGGAAGCTTGTTGCGCAGAAAAGTAAGCTCAATAAGCTGAAGCAAAAATCAGCAAGTCTAGCGTATCAGATAGAATCTGGTCGATACATGATGTGTTTTGGTAGCAAGCGGCTCTTGCAGACTGACTATCAAGCTTTTGTGGAGAGGCGCGATGCGCAAATGTCGTTTATTGGCTCGAAGAGTGAAACATCAGGTAACCTAATGCTTCAGTTGCGGTTCAACTCGAAGAATAATCAGTTTGAACTGA
>ERZ1674201.190-NODE-190-length-11295-cov-6.455249_pt1 | contig 11295 bp, 9 predicted proteins | sample MGYA00581114_ERZ1674201 | MGnify/ENA primary metagenome ERZ1674201 (study PRJEB41354, sample SAMEA4873309) | human saliva metagenome | biome: human-associated habitat [ENVO:00009003]; feature: mouth environment [ENVO:08000002]; material: saliva material...
TTCCGCCGCAACACCGACAAGTTGAATGGCCAGTTTATTACCCTTGAGAAATTTACTTATTGTCTTTAGCTTAACCATGCGCCTCCAATATAAAAACGTAGAGTAAAGGGTATCTGTGTCACTGCCGTCTGTAAAGCACTTCTATATAGGGGCATTCAACGAGCAGATATGCACCCATTGTACTTCTCGCGAGAATATACAAAGAATAGAGCCGGAGGTATCCTGGCGGTTGTATTGACAGTGCCGTTCAAGGTCAAGTTCAGATTTGTGCCCTTCTCGCCAAAGGTTTTCCGAAATCCGCTAAAATACCGCGACCATTAGGTATTTTCACGGCGAGAAGTGCCTCGAAAAGGGCCAAATCTACCTAATGGTCGGCATTTCCTAGCGGCGGATACCTAATGGTCGTGATTCTTTAGCAGTCTTGGGTAGCCGCCACCTTCTAGCAACCTTTGAGAGCAAATAGTGACTTCCGCCACGAGTATCCGACGAAACATTGATGGCCAAATGGAACAATTATGGCCGAATAGAGCATCTAAGGCTCAGGATTTGTTTTAGCATGGAGTGAAGTTAGTTGTATCTAACATCAGGGCTATAGAGCTATAGGGACTATAGACCCTGCTATAGATTCTGCTACAGGTTCATGTCGTAAAGAACACGTGAGTTGACGTGTTCGGAAAGGATAGCTCCATGTCTCACACTCCTAACGGTAACGTGGACACTGCGGCCGCCCAGAGCACTGCAGCCACCCAGAGCACCACGCGCCCCCAAAGTACCCCGTCTGCCCAGAGCACCACAGCCACCCAAGGCAGCGCCGGATACGACGCCAAGCAAAACGTCGATCGAAACACCGGAAAGATGCTCAAGGGCCGCGACCTCATCACCACGGGCATCTTCTTCGCCCTGTACTTCATCCTCACGATGATTCCGATGTTCATTTCGGGTATCTCACCATTCATCTGGGTGCTCTTCCCCGGCCTCGCGGCGATTCTCGGCAGCATTCCGTTTATGCTGCTTTGCGCCCGCGTACAGAAGCCGGGAGCCATTCTCATCATGGGTACGGTCATGGCGATCTTCTGTGCCATGATGGGCTATTTCATCCTGGCGTTCGGCCTGTTCTTCGGTGGCGCACTTGTTGCAGAAGCCATCCGTTGGGCCACCGGATACAGGAGTTGGTGGGGCAATGCCGTGGCCTTCATGTTTTTCTCGCTTGGATGGATGTCATCGCCTCTGCCGATGTGGCTCTTCCACGACCAGTTCATGGTCAAGATCAGCGGCATGGGTATGCAGGCAGAATATGTCGCGGCATGCGAGGCGGTGGCCGCTCCGCCCTTCATGGTGCTGTGCATTGGTTTCACCCTTGTTGGCGCAGTCATCGGGGTATTCCTCACCAGGGCCCTTTTCAAGAAGCATTTTCTCAAAGCAGGTCTTGCATGATGAAGCGGAGGGGAGAAGGGCTTCTTGCTCTCGATCCTCGGACCCAGATGGGGCTTGTCATCACGACGACGCTCGTCGCGTTTGTTCCCAAGCCATTTTGGCTTGAGGTCGCTACTGTGGTTTGGCTGGCACTGTTGCAGGCGCTCTGTGGGCATCCTTGGATGGCCGTCGGCTATCTTGCGGGTTTTGCTGCCGTAATCTGGCTGCTCGACTATGCGTTTGCCTTTGAGGCCGCGGCATTTCTCGGCATGTTCGCCTTCTGTTTCACTCTCTGGAGAAGGACGTTTGCGGCGGTCATGGCGGCTTCGCTGCTTGCGAGGGAGAATTCCGTCCATCGTATAGTTGCGGCGATGAGAAGGCTTTCCGTTCCCGAAGCCGTGTTGGTTCCCTTTGCGACGGGGCTTCGCTATCTTCCCACGTTTCGACAGGAGGCAAGCCATATCCGTGACGCCATGCGTCTCAGGGATGTTCCTCTGTCTGAGAAGGCAGAGGCATTTGTGGTGCCGCTCATGATGTCGGCGACGACTACGGCGGACGAGCTCTCTCGTGCGGCAGTCTGCCGCGGCATTGAGAATCCCGCCCCACGTGCCGATACCGAGCGATTGCATATGGGGATTGCGGATTGGGCTGTGCTTACCGTAGGGCTTGCGGTCTGTCTATACACACTTTTCGGAGGCGCACGATGAACATCATTGAGATGGACCGTGTGACTTGCATGGCTCAAGGCGAGCCGCAAGCCACGCCTCAGGATATGCCGCAAACCACGGCGCAAGGTACTGTACGATGCATCCCGCAAGGCGAGAAGATCTTGGATGATGTCTCCCTTGACGTCCGCCAGGGAGAATGCGTGCTTCTGTGCGGGCCTTCGGGTATGGGCAAGACGACACTGATAAAATGCATCAACGGGCTCATTCCGTCCTTTGAGTTGGGGATAGGGCTCGTTGGGGCGGTGAGGGTCTGTGGCCTTGTGCCCGGAACCTGTGAGACGTATGAACTCGCAAAACGTGTGGGGTCGGTATTTCAAAACCCCAAATCGCAGTTCTATCACTTGACTTCGGACGACGAGCTTGTCTTCGGTCTTGAGAATGCCGGCGTCGATGTGGGGCGCATTGAGAGGCGTCGTTCAGAGGTGGTCTCGGAGATGGGCATTCAAAGGCTCCTTCACAGGGATGTCTCAAAGATGAGTGGGGGAGAGAAACAGGCATTGGCCTTTGCATCGGTTGCCGTGGCGGACCCAGATGTCTATGTACTCGACGAGCCGACCGCCAACCTCGATGCTGCCGCCATCAACGTGCTCCGGCGTCAGATTGCCGGCGTGGTCGCATTGGGGAAGACCGTCATCGTCGCCGAGCATCGCCTGGCGTTCTTGCACGGCATCATCGACAGGGCCGTGCTTCTTGAGGATGGCCGCATAAAGCGGAGTATGTCTTCTAGAGAGCTCATGGGGCTCTCGGAGAAAGAGCGCGCCTCGCTTGGTCTCAGGATTGTCGATCCGGCCTCCCTCCCGGCCTTTTCCGTTGAGCGGCCGGTCAGTTTTTCCGCCGCGCCTAAAAAGCGCGGGGTGTCCCTCCGCAACTTCACGGTCCTCCGTCATGGCGAGCCTGTATTCAGCCCCCTTAACCTCGATATCTGTCCTGGTGAGATTGTAGGTCTTGTCGGTGCTAACGGTTCTGGCAAGTCAACGCTCCTGCGGGGCTTGGCGGGCCTTGAGCGCAGGACGGGCGGGGGGTTCTTTTTAGATGCCGCCGAAGTGCCCCGCCGTCAAAGGCGCAAGGTCTGTTCGATGGTCATGCAAGACGTCAACCACCAGCTCTTTAGCGACAGCGTGTGGGGAGATTGCGAGCTGTCGTGTCCCGATGCGGGGAAGATCGGGGAGGTTTTGGGGGCCCTCGACCTTCTCGCCCTCTCCGACAGACATCCCATGTCGCTTTCGGGAGGGCAGAGGCAGCGGCTTGCCATGGCAGATGCCATACTTGCCGGTCGACCCGTCGTCTTGCTCGACGAGCCGACAAGCGGCCTGGATCTTAGGCACATGATCGAGGCAGGTGTGCTGATCAAAGGAATCGCCGCCCAAGGAGCCTGCGTCATCGTGACCACGCATGATGTCGAGTTCTTGGTGCGGACCTGCGATCGCGTATACAGCCTCGAGCAAGAATCGAATTCGTAAAGCGAGGCATCATGTCGGACGATATGAAGCGGTTTTTACGCGGTGTTGAGCACGATGCCGACATCTCCGTCTCAACTGAGGACGGCTGGCAGGTTGTCGATGTCAGAAATGAGACTGGAGAGGGCAGGATGCTGTTCACAAGCGTTCTCCCTGGGGTCTACTTTACGTACAACGATTTCGATATGGCGGGGTGCACCACGGACTTTGCAGCTCCGGAAGGCCGTTATCTGGGCATCAATCATTGCTCTGCGGGACGCATTGAGCAGAGGATGCCGGGCGGCGTATTCTCATATATCTCGACGGGCGACCTTAAGATCTCCGACTTCGCGAACCATGCCGGCATCTATGTCTTCCCGACCGAGCACTACCGTGGAGTTACTTTCAACTTTGATATAGAGATCTGTGAGGATTCTCTTCCGCGCTTGCTTGACGGGTTCCCGGGGAGTCCCCGTATGCTTCGCGAGAAGTTCTGTCGGAAGCATCCTCCTTACGTGCTGCACGATTTCCAGCCTGCCGAGAGGCTCCTCGCAAGCCTCTATGGGACCAAACCTGCGTTTCTCAGGCCTTATGCCCAGATTAAGGCCCTCGAGCTGCTCCTGCTCCTTGCAGATGTCGACTATAGCGAGGGTTCCCAGCACATCGACTATTTTGAGAGCGTCCGGGTCGAGAAGGTCAAGAGGGCGCGCGACATCATGATCGCCGACCTTTCGGTTGCGCATACCGTACGTGAACTAGCGCAGGAAGTGGGGCTCTCCCTGACCGGGTTCAAGGATTGCTTCAAGGGGGTCTATGGTATGCCGCCGTATGGCTATCTTAAGTCATGCCGGATGGAGAGGGCTTCCGAACTGCTCCTTTCGGGAGACCTCCCCATTGCAGACATTGCCGGCATAGTCGGGTATGACAGTCCGTCCAAGTTTGCGTCGGCATTCAAGGAGTCCATGGGGCTGACACCAACAGCCTATAGGCTCCATGAGGGAAAGAGAGGGTGAGGTTATGGCAGACAAGAAAACCCAGGTAGATGAGAAGGGCCAAATCGGCCAGACGGGCGAGAAGGGCCGGATGGGCCAAAAGGGCCAGACAGGCGGTAACCCGAGGTCTGTCGACCATACGCACAAAGATACGTCCGGTTGGCTTAAGACTTTGCTCTCCTATGTATCGCGCTGTCGGGGACGCATGATAGTCGCGGAGGCCGCATCGGTCATAAGTGTCTTCTCGGGCCTCGTCCCGTTTTATGCCGTCTATCGGATCATCGATCTTGTCGTCGTGAGTGTCGGGGGCACATTTGCATGGGATGCCGTGTTTGGATGGGCTGCGCTTGCAGGCATAGGATATCTAGCCAAACAGCTCCTCTTTGCCGTCTCCACTATGAACTCGCATATCGGCGCCTATACAATCCTGGCTGGGTTACGCGATGATATTGCAGAGAGACTCATGGGTGCCTCGCTGGGAACGGCACAGGCGACCTCTGTCGGTGAACTCAAGGACGTCATCGTCGACCGTATCGAGCAGATCGAAGTTCCCCTTGCGCATATGGTCCCGGAGCTCTCCGCCAACATGCTTTTGGCCGTCGCCATTGCCGTCTGGCTTGTCCTTATCGACTGGCGCCTTGCACTGGCGGCCGTTGCCATCGTGCCAATCACCCTTCTGGTGATGGCCCTTGGCATGCAGAGCTATTACAAGATGTACGGCGGCTATATGGCCGAGCAGGATCACGTCAACTCCGTTGTGGTCGAATATATCGAGGGCATCCGTGTGGTCAAGGCATTCAACCAAGCTACAAGTTCCTACGAGAAGTTTGCACAGGCCGTTCGGGGCTTTTGCGATTATACGGTGGCATGGATGAGGACATCGAGGGTGTCGATGGGGCTTGCCCTCTCGCTCCTGCCGACGACGCTTTTAGGTGTGGTGCCTATGGGTATCGCGCTTTATCTGGGAGGGTCCCTTACTGTGGCGCAGTTTGCACTTGCATGTGTCCTCGCGATGGCGATCGTGATACCCGTCACCTATTTGGGGACGAGTTTCAATGAGATGAACCTCATGTCGTATGTCATTGCCGATGCACAGGCCTTTCTCAAGCTCCCCGAGCTCTCCCAACCCACCGAAGCCGCTGTGGTACATGGGTATGGCGTGCGCCTCTCCCACGTCCGTTTCTCCTACGACGGGAAGACCGAGGTACTCCACGATATCTCCTTCGATGCGCCAGCCGGGACGTTTACGGCACTTGTCGGCCCCAGCGGTTCAGGCAAGTCCACGATGGCACGGCTTATCGCCCGCCATTGGGATGTCGGGGAGGGCGGCGTCTCCATCGGTGGCACAGATGTGAGGGACATGCCTCTCTTCCAGCTCTCCTCGCTGGTGAGTTACGTGTCTCAAGACGACTTCCTGCTTGACGGGACCTTGCGCGAGAACGTTGCCTTAGGTAAGCCCGGTGCTTCTGACGATGAGGTGGGCGCGGCGGCGGCCGCGGCAAGCTGCGACGAGTTCGTCAACTGCCTGCCTTACGGTTGGGATACGCCTGCGGGAGAGGCGGGTCACGCACTTTCCGGCGGGGAGCGTCAACGCATTTGCATCGCCCGTGCAATCTTGAAGGACGCACCCGTTGTGGTGTTCGACGAGGCCACGGCCTTTGCAGACCCCGAGAACGAGGCACACATCCAGCGTTCTGTCGCCCGTCTCGCGGAAGGAAAGACGCTCATTGTCATTGCACACCGCCTGTCGACGATCGTCTCGGCGGACAACATCTGTGTAGTTGATGATGGGCGCATCGTTGCGCAGGGGACCCATGAAGAACTTCTCGAGAGGTGCCCCCTCTATGCACGGATGTGGAGTGCCCATATCGGTGCCGGTACATGGGCGGCTGGATCTCACGGGGAATCCAGCGGGGGATCTCCTGAGGAGCTTTATGGAAGATCTCACGGGGAATCCCACGGGGAGTCCCAGAGGGAAGGTGACGTACGATGATCAGGTCGTTCAAACGTATCATGGCATGGGTCGGCAGTCGAAAAGGCCGTGTCTATGCAGGCTTTCTACTTTCTGTCGTCATTGCCGTTGCCACCGCCTCACCGACGTTCATAGCGGCTTGGGTCCTTGGCAGCCTTGTCGCAGACGCACGCGGGGAGGCGCCCATAGACTCCCAGCTCATATGGGTCTCTCTTCTCGCCATAGCGGCCTGTGTTGTCATCAGGTTCATATTTACCGTGATCAAATCCCATATTCAAGAGAGTGTCGGCTACGAGACTGCGGCGGACGAGCGCCTCGCCGTCGGCGATGTGCTCAAGCGTGTGCCCCTCGGGTATTTCCAGCAGATGAAGATCGGCGACATCCTTACCGGCGTCACCACCAACCTCAACATGCTCGAACTTGAGGGAGTACGGCGGATCGACGGGGCTCTGGAAGGGTATGTCTCGGCCGCCATCATCACGCTCTGGCTTTTTAGGGCGAGCCCTCTTTGTGGGGCGATCTCGCTCTTTGCGATTCTTCTGGTCTCATTTACCCTGATTGCCGTGAACCGGGCCGCAGCCCGTCTCACACCTGCTGCCAAGACGGCGACAGAGCGCCTGTCTGGTGCAGTCGTCGAACTGTACCGTGGCCTTGGGACGGCAAAATCATACGGGACGAATAGGTCTGTACTGCGACCTTATACATCCTCGGTTGACGATCTTCGCCGTGCTCGCATTGACATCGAGCTTGGGTACACGCCCCCTAACGTCACCCATAAGCTCATACTTGAGGTGGCGTCCGTCACCCTTGTCGTTGCGGCGGTCTCTGCGCTTGTCGCAGGGAGTCTCCAGTTGTGGGAGTTTTTCGGTATCGCGCTCTTCTCGGCAACAATCTTTGGCTCCATTGAGCGCCTGACCGACTCCGCCCACATATTTGCCGACCTCAGTGATTCCCTTGACCGCATCGAAGCCATTGAGGATGCCGAGTTTATCGATGCCGACGGCAGCGATGTCAAACTGGACTCATACGGCATCGGATTCGACAAGGTCTGCTTTTCCTACGGGGAGCGAGAGGTCCTCCACGACGTCACGTTTGACATACCCCAGGGGACGACCTGCGCCATCGTGGGTCCAAGCGGTTCAGGGAAGACCACGATATCCAGCCTTATGGCGCGCTTCTACGACGTCGATAGCGGGGCGGTGCGTGTCGGCGGCCACGACGTCCGTGAATTCACGGTGGACAGCCTGTTGAGGAATTTCTCGATGGTGTTCCAAGATGTCTACCTGTTCAATGACACTCTGGAGGCCAACATTGCGTTTGGGACTGCCGGCGCAACGCATGAGCAGGTGGTCGAAGCTGCCAAACGCGCACGGTGTCACGATTTTATTAGCGCCCTGCCCAACGGTTATGACACGATTGTGGGCGAGGGAGGCGCAAGCCTTTCCGGGGGAGAGCGCCAGCGCATCTCGATTGCTCGGGCGTTGCTCAAGGATGCCCCTATCGTGGTGCTTGACGAGGCGACGGCTTCGATCGATCCGGAGAACGAACAGCTTATCCAACAGGCACTTACGGAACTTACGCGCGAGAAGACCGTGGTGGTCATAGCACACAGGCTTGCGACTATCGAACATGCCGACCAGATCCTTGTGGTAGAGGATGGTACCGTCGTCCAGAGGGGGACCCATGAGGAGCTTCTCGCGCAAGAAGGTGTGTACCGGCGCTTCGTTGAGGCACGTGCCGAGGCGGAAGGGTGGAAGATAGGATAGTTGCAGGCCGTCAGGGAAGTTCAGGCATTGCAACACGTCCGTTTGACGATTTGTATCAAATGGGTTCATTTTTTGTTGTTATCAGCATGAAATTGGCGCGTATGTGGGACACTAAATAGCAGCAAATACTGACCGGTCAAGAAAGGAAGGCTCATGGCATACGAGTCTCGCGAAGAAATTGACAGCAAATATAAGTGGGACCTGTCCTCAATGTTCCCTAGTGATGAGGCATTTGAGGCTGGACTTGAGGAGCTCAAGGCTTACTGCCCAAAGCTGCTTGCATTCAAGGGTAAGATTTCTACCTCCGCTCAGGCTCTTCTGGAGTTTCTGCAGCTTGAGGACCAGATGAACCTTCTGCTCTACAAGATTATCAACTACGCCGAGCGCAAGAGCGACGAGGACACTCGTGTTGCTAAGTACCAGGCATACGTCGCAAACGCTACCAGCGCATATACCCAGGTTGGCGAGGCAACTTCCTGGTTTGCTGCAGAGCTTCTGGCCATTCCAGCAGAATCTGTCGAGAAGTTCTATGCAGAGGTTCCAGCTCTTGAGTTCTATCGTCGTAAGCTCAACAAGATCTTGAACCAGCGTGAGCACACCCTTTCTGCTGAGGAAGAGGCTCTTTTAGCACGCGCTGAAGAGCTTGCTGTTCAGCCAACCAACATCTTCTCCATGTTTGACGATGCAGATCTTACCTTTGACGACGCAGTTGACTCTGAGGGCAAGACGCATAAGCTGACCAGCGGTTCATTTGTTCCTCTGCTGATGGATGCTGACCGCGTCCTGCGCGAGTCTGCATTCAAGCAGCTTTACAGCCGCTTTGGCGAGTTCCGCAACACCTCCGCTGCAATTCTGACCAGTCAGGTTAAGAACCTGCAGTTCTTCTCGTCATCTAGAAAGTATGCAAGCTCCCTTGAGGCTGCTCTTGCAGAGAACGAGATTCCTGTTGAGGTCTACAACAACCTGATTGACGCCGTTCACCAGAATTTCCCAGCGTTCTACAAGTACGTTGACCTGCGCAAGCGCGTCATGGGCTTGGATGAGCTGCACTTCTGGGACGTCTACACTCCTCTTGTTGATGACGTTGACATGAAGTTTACCTACGAGGAGGCTTGCGACCTTATTGTTAAGGCGCTGGCGCCTATGGGTGAGGAGTACGTTGGCCTGGTCAAGAAGGGCCTTGAGAGCCGTTGGGTTGACGTGTATGAGACTCCAGGTAAGCGCTCCGGTGCTTATTCCGCAGGTAGCAAGGGCATGAACCCTGTTATGCTCCTCAACTTCCAGGGCGGCCTCGACGATGTCTATACCCTCATCCACGAGATGGGCCACTCCCTTCACACGTATTTCTCGTCCCACAACCAGGAGATTACCTACTCCGATTACTCCATCTTTGTTGCAGAGGTTGCATCTACCTGCAATGAGGCGCTGCTCTCACACTACCTGCTTGAGCACGAGACTGATCCTGCTCGCCATGCGTACATCCTCAACCATTTCCTCGAGGGCTTCCGTGGCACTATCTATCGTCAGTGCATGTTTGCCGAGTTTGAGCGTGATATCAACCAGATGAACGCTGATGGTGTGGCTCTGAACGCTGAGGTTCTCTCCGAGCGCTACGGCAAGCTTTGCGCAGAGTACTTTGGACCTGGCATTGAGCTGGACGAAGAGATCAAGCTGGAGTGGTCGCGCATCCCTCACTTCTACTACAACTTCTATGTCTACCAGTACTGCATTGGTTTCTCGGCAGCTATTGCCCTGTCCCAGCGCATCCTTTCCGAGGGCGAGCCTGCGGTCAAGGACTACATTGGCTACCTCTCCGGCGGCTGCTCCAAGACTCCAATTGAGCTGCTCCGCGGTGCTGGCGTTGACATGGCAACTCCAGATCCCGTTAACGCTGCACTCAAGTACTTTGGCGAGCTTGTCGACCAGCTTGAGCAGGAGCTCAACTAGGCGCGCGAACGGGCGCACAGCTGTGCGCTCTAGCTGGTAAGCTCTCAACCAGCACGTAGTTCATATGGCGAGAAACCCCGTCTAGTAGCGGGGTTTCTCGATATCAAAGGAGGATTTATGCAGGCACGTTTTGTTCACCGCTGCACTCATGTTTTGGATAACGAGAAAACTGTCGAGTTTTACAAGAAGGCTCTGGGATTCCGCGTTGACCGCGTTAAGGGACCAGAGGACGGCTCTTGGACCAATACGTTTTTGGTAAACGATTGGTCCCCATTTGAGCTGGAGCTCACCTGGAACCGCGGTTGGGTAGAGCCTTATGACAACGGCGGAAAAGACACGCACATTGCGTTCCGCGTTGACGATTTTGATGCGTTCCACGCGCTTCACGAGGAGATGGGCTGTATTGTTAAAGAGAACCCAAAGATGGGTCTCTACTTTATCGCAGACCCTGATGGCTGCTGGATTGAGATTTTGCCAGAGAAGTAACCATGACAGACTACGGTTTACTTGCAAAACAGATTGTCTCGCTCGCTGAGGTTGATGCTCATTGGCTACCGGTGTTGTCCAACGCCGCCGCTCTTTTGTGGGACGCGCTGGACGACATCAACTGGGCAGGCTTCTACCTGGTAGATCCCGCCACGGTGGTGGGTGCGGGTTCGAGCACTCCCGAGCCGCGCACTCCCGAGCTGCGCCTAGGACCCTTCCAGGGCAAAGTTGCCTGCGTACGCATTCCGTTTGGTCGGGGAGTGTGCGGTACGGCTGCAGAAACAAAGACAAGTCAGCTGGTAGAGGACGTGCACCAGTTCCCTGGGCACATCGCGTGCGACTCTGCATCTAACTCCGAGGTGGTTGTGCCTATCTTCAAGGATGACCAGGTGGTTGGCGTGCTGGACATTGATAGCCCTAACGTGGCGCGATTTACCCAGGAAGACCTTGCAGGTCTTGAACAGGTGGTAAAAGCGCTTGAGAGCTGCACGAATTTCTCGGCCTTTTGTTAAGAACGACTTGGGCTTCTGTTAAGTGCAACTTGGAATTCTGTTA
>ERZ1674201.195-NODE-195-length-11097-cov-4.829650_pt1 | contig 11097 bp, 7 predicted proteins | sample MGYA00581114_ERZ1674201 | MGnify/ENA primary metagenome ERZ1674201 (study PRJEB41354, sample SAMEA4873309) | human saliva metagenome | biome: human-associated habitat [ENVO:00009003]; feature: mouth environment [ENVO:08000002]; material: saliva material...
ACGAGGAGTACCAGCAGCTGCTCCGCCAGGCGCACGCCCTGGTGACTGCCTCCCGCGAGGAGGGTTACGGCCTGCCCGTGGTTGAGGCTCAGGCTACCGGTTGCCCCGCGGTGATTAGTGACATCCCGATTTTCCGTGAGATTGCGCCGCACGCCGTGTTCGCGCCGGTTGACGGTGCCCCGGAGGCGCACGCCGCCGATTGGGTGAAGGCTATCCGCTCGCTGGAGGACACCGCCGTTCGCGAGCGCGTCATCATTGACGGCCTGTCGGATGTGCGCCGCTACTCCTGGCGCGACTCGGCACTCAAACTGCTGGAGGTCGTGCGCGGGCTCTAGAGCCTGCGTTGGGCAAAGAAATGCCGCCGTACTCCCCCGGTTCTCGGGAGGGTGCGGCGGCATTCTCGTATTCAATTCATGGTTGCCGGTAGGTGCGTACGGCTTACGGCAATGATGTACAGCGGCGGTTCGCTACACACTTCCTCCGCGCCGACGCAGGGAACCCGCCCTCGCAGAGCTCGGGCACCCTGAGGGCGCATCCGGAAGGTGCAGCCTCACCGCATCACACCGGAGCAGAAATCCTTAGACCGTAGCAAAGCTACCAGTACGAGCCGCTTCCTTCGCGGCCAGCTCATCCGCATGACCGTACGCATAGAAAATCTTCGCGTCATCCAGCTCAGCAAAACGAGCCAGGTAGCGGCACACCGCGCCACGCTGAGCCTTCGTCATCGAGGACAGCAGAACAGGGTCCGGGTGAGTAATGCCGTTGTCGCGGCTCGGTGCCGAATCGCCAAGTTCCGGCTCGTAATCATAGGCAATATTGGTGAAGCTCATCGGCGAGAACCTTTCCTTAGGGTGTTTCTTAGGGCAGCGCCGCAACAATGCAGACGCTACCGGAGGCAACACCGCGAAAAGAACCTACGGAGATCATCGGAAGTCTCTTCGCAGTAGTGGTTGTGATATCTCTAAACTACCCAAGAGCTAATCAATGTTCAAGAACCATCAGGGAACGCCCCCATAGTGGACACGTTCCCGGTTGTCAGGAAGAAATCAGGGGCATCATAGCGGCATGGGACCGCCGAGTTCCCAACCGAACTAAAGCCCACCCGAAAGCCAATGTGAAAGCCAGCGTGAAAGCCAGCCCGAAAAGCAGAAATGCTGCCGCACTCACAAAGAGTGCAGCAGCATTTCTAAAAACTAATTGTGCAGGCTACGCCATAGTTGCGTAGAGACCACGTTCAGCATCCTTACGAGCCAGCTCGTAAGCGTGACCGTACGCGTAGAAAATCTTTGCGTCATCCAGCTCAGCGAAGCGCGCCAAGTAGCGGTAAACAGCTCCTCGTTCTGCGCTGGTCATGTCGGAAAGCAACACGGGGTCCGGGTGCATGACGCCGTAATTGTGTACAGAAGCAGACCCGCCGCATGCAGGTTCGTATGCGGGGGCGATCATAGTCTGAGTCACCAGTATTCATCTTTCGTTGGTGCGCACGGTTGTGAAGCGTACGCGAAGTTGAGTGATAGATACTGCCAATACCACCTCGACAAGCACCGAAATAGTATCCGCAGTGCTGAATATTTTACCGTGGATACGGAGGCTACGCCAATTAGAATCAGCCAAACTCCAGCAAATCTTAGGTGCACACGAATGCATAAAAATTCTGGGGTGCCCTTCCAACGGCACCGCCTAAGCACCCTAAACTACAGCGCTCTGCCCTGCTTTATTCTCCTGCTTTTTCTCCCCTGCGAGGTTATGTTCCTCTGCACCCTCAGCGTCTTCATCCTCACCGTCAAGACCCAGAAGAGCCGTCACCATCGGCAAAGGATTGAACTCGCTCAGCTGACCCGTGCGGTCCACCTTGCGCATCATGAATGCACGTTGCAAACGCCTCTGAGTCCACGGCGAAAGCACCATCATCAGCAGCGCCTCCACCACAAAAATGCCGACCAGAATCCACAGCAGCAGATCCGAAGAACCCGCCTGCTCACGCAGCTGCTGAGCATCCGCCACCAGACGGTCAAAGCCCTCCGAATGCAGGCGCGACGTATCAAGCCCCGTCAACGTGGACAGGCTCACCGGCGACACCACATTCAGAAGCACCGACAGCATCAGCAGAAGCACCGCATACAGTCCGTAATGCATAGTGCGCATCAGCTTCTTCACGCGCGCAAAACCGTGGTTCAGTTCCGAACCAATATCGGTGAAATCCGCCGCCTTCTGCGACTGCTCACCCGCCGGCATCATGTGCGGCACCAGACGGTGCGCAAGCATCAACGGCACCGGCGAACACGCATCAAAATACTGCATGTGACTATTCACCGACGGACCCGGCAGGGTCACAAAACTGACGTCTACATCAGCGGGCTGAGTAATATTCGACCTGCCAATGCTGTCACCACGAGCAGAAATCTCGCACCGGTCAGCCACATCAAGATCCTGCAGCATCGGCGCGTAGGCGCGCACATACAGGTGGCAGGCGCTACGCACCGACATCATGAGCACCAGAATCAGCGCGCCCCAAAACGCCACGGAGGCGGCGGTCAGCTCAGGGACCGCGCCCTCAACACGCAACTGAGCCAGCAGCAGCATGAAAACGCCGTGCACGAAGAGCAGCGGAATCAGCCACTTCACGTAGGCGCGCGTGCCGTACGGGTTGAACAGGCGCACATCCGCCGGGCTCTTCGCGGAGGGAGTTGCGGAGGTTTTTGCGGAGGCGCTTTCCCGGGCACTCTTGTGGACAATACGCGCCCTACCCTTGAAGGTACCCGGCACGCTCACAACCAGCGGCACCACACTCAACGCCAGGGGCACCAGCATCGTATAGTGCAGCAGCGAACGGTACGGACCAAACAGCAGGGACGCCTCTACCAGCCAGCAGAACGCCGCAACCGCGCTCACCCACAGAAGCATGGCGCGGTTACGGTAGCCGCCCGCAGCATCCAGGTGCCCCGGAGTGTCGTTACGGTCACTAGCGATAATGCTAATCGGGACCACGCCACTACCCAGACCGTAGAAGAAACGAATCGGCTTCTTACCCGCCGCCGCACGACGACGCAGAAGCTCATAGCTCAAATAGCCGCCCTGCGAATGGGCAAGAATACCCACCGCATCGCTACGGGAACTCAACTCGTCCAGCTGACGATCCAGACGCGCATAAATACGCTCTAAATCGCGCGACTCCGGGCTGGTCGCCGTCTGAATCAGCTGCGTCGGAATAGCCTTCATCAGCGCCCACAGCTCACGGGCACGACGAGCCAAAATCCAGCCCACAATACCCAGGCCGAGCACCGCCGCCAGACCCGTAAACGCACCCTGCGGAGTACCTAGAGACGCCACAAAAGCATCACGGAACGTCATGAGCGCCATAGCCGCCAACACCAGCCACAGCGCCACGTTCACGAATCGAGCGGTAGAACGCAGCAGGTGCCCGGCACGCTCACGCCAGGTCACGCCGGGGCGCTCATAGTAGAAGCAGAACATCAAAAACAGCGGCAAAACCGACGCCAACCAGGGCAAATGCTCCTTCAACGGGCGGTAATGTCTGGGCCGCCAGAAGCCCTCCTGAAAAAGGAGGCTGCGGCGAGTGACCGTGCGAACCGGGCGCGGCTTCGGCTGAGGCAGGCGCGGAAGCTCAAGATTAGGCAGCTCGATATTCGGGAAATCGATGTTCGGGAGTTCTACCTTGGGAAGCTCAATTTTCGGCAGATCAATCTTAGGGAGCTCTACCTTCGGAAGTTCCACCTTGGGCAGATCAACCTTGGGTAACTCCACTTTGGGCAGCTCCACCTTCGGAAGTTCAATTTTCGGCAGACTGATTCTTGTAGATTCTTTGGGCTCGGAGGCTTCGGCGGGTTCTTCCTGCACGGAGTTCTCTTCAACCTGCGGACTTTCCTCAACCGGGTCGGCAGGGTACTCCGTGTGCTCAATCGTCAACGAATACGTCAACTCGCTGTGGTGGCTCAGCGGGTTCACCTCAGCGGCAGGCGGGAGGGTATCACCGTCAGGAATCACCTCAACACGAACCCGCGCAGATTCCTCCTCGGCGGGGTTCTCTTCGGAGAGCGCGACAGAATCCGTGTTCAGCGCCAGCAGAGTCTGCACACTATGCGCCACCGGCTTGCCAAAATACGCGAGCGTCTCGCCGTGATTCTGGTAGCCGATACCGTGAACCAGCAGCACCGCCGCATCATGGTGCTGGCCCTTGCGGTGCAGGGCACTCTTCGGGTGCGCAGAAGCATACTCAGCCAGCCGTTGCTGCTCACCGTCAGGTAGCGCACTACCCTTCAGCAGATGAGGCACCCTCGACATGCCTCTCACCTCCTCGCCTCTGCGCACAGCGCGCCCGCAAACCCGCGTGCCAACACCCAACCCGGGGCAAAACCGCCCCTCACTAGAACACTACAGCACGACTAGAAAATCACAGCACGTCCAAGCCGTCACAGCGAATCTGAACCGGCCGCTCCCCCACGTTCTTCTTCAACGCCGCAATCGTTGCACGCGTAGCACGCAACTCACGGGTCACCTGCTGAGCAATGCCATACGAAAAGAACATCAGGGTACGCCAATCGCCCTGAACCGGCGCCTCCTCAGAATCCTCCTCAAGGGACTCCGACCAGGCAAAATACCCCTGATCCAGAGGAACCGGACCCACAATACGCAGCTGCTCACGCACCCGCTCCGGCAGCGCAGAAGAGCCCAAGAACTCCTCCATGAAGGCGCGAACATCCGCCTCCGCACCGGTCACCGCAGCCGTACGAACCGTCGGCGGCAGACCCGTCTGAGCGCGCTCCTCCAACTCCTGACGAGCAAACCACGCAGGGTCCCAACGCACCAGCGCCTGCTCCACCGGCGACGGCGAAGCAGTCGTCACCACCGTACCCTCAAGAGCCGCCGGACGAACCAACGCCGCCGCATTCAACCAGCGACGCAACGCTGCCTCCGGGGCACGCAACGAATCAAAACGAAGCATCTTATCGGCATCCAGAAGAAGCGCCGCCGCATAGCCGCCAAAAGCCACCGGCTCAGCACCCGGAGTCGCCACCACCAGTGCAGGCTCAGGACCAACCGACGCCCGCACATGGTCACCCGCCGAAGAAATCACCGGAACATTCGGGAACGCACGACCCAACTCCTCAGCAGTACGAGTCGCACCCGCCGCCGAATAACGCCAATGCGTAAAACCGCACTCAGAACAACGCCACTGCTGCGCCAAATGGCCGCACCACGAACACGACGGAACCGACGAACCCGAAGCCACCGACAAAGGTCCGCTACACTCGCCACAACGCGCCGGCATGCGGCAACGCTCACACGAAAACGACGGAATATAACCGCTACGCGCCACCTGCACCAACACAGGACCACGCGCCAACGCCCGACGAGCATGCTCAAACGCCAGGTGCGGAATACGCGCCATCGCCGCCAACGGGTCACGCGCCAACTCAAACTCCGAACCCGTCGAAAAAATACGCGGCGAATAATCACGCACCAACGCACGCGGCGCACGCACATGAGACGCCCAGCGGGTACGCACCAGACGCGCCGCCTCACTACTCATGCTGAACCCGGCAAACAGCGCCGCAGTATTCTCAGCAGAAGCACGCAGAAGCAACACATCGCGGGCATGACAATACGGGGCGCGCTGCTCCAACAGCGAGGAATCACCATCATCCCAGCACACCACCAGACCCAGATTAGCCACCGGCGCATACGCGGCGGCACGGGTACCAATCACCACCGGAACCCTGCCCAAACGCGCCTTCACAAAACCGTGATAACGAGTATGCGGAGTCGAATCAGAGCCTAAACGCACAAACGCGTCAGCGGGCAGACGCTCGGCGAGCGCCGCCTCCAAAAGATCCAGGTTCTTAGCGGTCGGAACCACCGCAATAGCGCCGCGACCACTCGCAGCAGCGGTAGCGAGAGCGGTCGCCAAAACATCCGCCCACGTGTGCTCCAGGTGGCCGGGAAGGACCGTCATCACGGCGCGGGTCGCTGCACCGGCGGCAACATCTTCAATGAACTCCGCGCCGTTCTCGTAATCGGAGAAGACGGAGGCGGCATCCGGCGCGTCCGGGTTCAGTGCCGGCGGGTCCAGCACGAAGGGTGCGGGCGCGCCGGGGGTGGCAAGCCACGCGTACGGGTCGGCAGTGCTGGAGGTAGCGGAGGCGGCAGCATGCTCAGATTCCGCGGGCTCAGGGGCGTTTTCCTGCGGCTTCTCCCCCGCGCTCGCCGGGGCGATTTCCGGGGCATTCTCGGAAGTACTTACCGGGGCAGAATCCCCCAAATATGCCGACTCATAACCCGGTAGAAGAGGCGCATACTTCTTATCCAGCGCGGCAATACGCGGCGGCACCGCCAGACGCAACACGTTCGCCACCGTGGAGGCGTAACGGTCGGCAAGCACCTCCGCCAACGCAAAAATTTCGGGCGCAACAGCGGGCATACGCGACAGCACCGACTTGAGCGGCAGCAGCGAGGTGCGCGTCCAATCGGTCGTGGCGGCGCGCTCCTCAATGTAGCCGGTCATCTCGTGGCCGTTGAACAGCACGCGCACGCGGGCGCCGGGCACCGCATCCTCACTCAACTCGGCGGGCACACGGTAGTCGAACGTGCGGTCCACCTGCGGCAGGGTGCTGTCCACGCGCACACGCGCCACCGGGTTCGGCACGCCGCTCGCCTCCAGCTCAGCGGCAACATTCACCGGCTCCGGGGCAGCCGGAATCAAGGCATCACGAAGAGCAGGAAATCCCTGCAACAGGTCAAGCTGTTGCAGGGATTCCTGCTGAGCACCCAACGGTGCTGAAGAGTTCGATTCAGAACTGCTCTGAGTCACCCGAATCAGCGTGCTCCTCTACCCTGACAGATATTAGGAGGAGGACACGGCCGAACGCAGTGCATCCACGCGGTTCAGGCGCTCCCAAGTGAATTCCGGCTCGGTGCGGCCGAAGTGGCCGTGAGCTGCGGTCTTCTTGTAAATCGGGCGGCGCAGATCCAGCTCGTTAATGATTGCCAGCGGGCGCAGGTCGAAGACCTCACGCACAGCCTTCTCAATCTTGATCGGGTCGACCTTCTCGGTGCCGAAGGTTTCAACGTACAGACCGACCGGCGCTGCCTGGCCGATAGCGTACGCAACCTGAACCTCGGCGCGGTCAGCAAGACCGGCACCCACAATGTTCTTCGCAACCCAACGCATTGCGTACGCTGCGGAACGGTCCACCTTCGACGGGTCCTTACCGGAGAACGCGCCACCACCGTGACGAGCCGAACCGCCGTAGGTGTCCACAATAATCTTGCGGCCGGTCAGACCGGCGTCACCCACGGGGCCACCCTGAACGAAGCGGCCGGCGGGGTTCACAATGAACTTAGCGTTGGAGGAATCCAGCTCGACGCTACCCAGAACCGGTGCGATAACGTGCTTCTCAATGTCCGCACGCAGGTCAGCCAGGTCGTAGCTTGCGGTGTGCTGGCTCGAAACAACCACGGTGTCCACGGAGACGGGGTTGTTGTTCGAGTCGTAGCCGAGGGTCACCTGGGTCTTGCCGTCGGGGCGCAGCTCGGTCAGCAGGCCGTCCTTACGGACCTTGGTCAGACGCTCCGAGAGGCGGTGTGCCAGCCAAATCGGGGCGGGCATCAGCACGTTGGTCTCGTTCGAAGCGTAACCGAACATGATGCCCTGGTCGCCCGCGCCCTGGCGGTCGTACTCGTCAGCAGCGATGCCCTGACGAACCTCGAGGGACTCGTACACGCCGGCGTTAATGTCCGGGGACTGCTCGCCAATGGACACGGACACGCCGCAGAACTCACCGTCGAAGCCGCGGGTAGAGGAATCGTAGCCGATACCCAGAATGGTCTCGCGCACGATGGAGGGGATTTCGACGTAGCTGGAGGTGGTCACCTCACCAGCAACATGCACCTGACCGGTGGTTACCATGGTCTCCACAGCAACGTTCGCTGCGGGATCCTGGGCAATAATGCCGTCAAGGATGGCGTCAGAAATCTGGTCACAAATCTTATCGGGGTGGCCTTCAGTCACCGACTCGCTGGTGAATAGGCGCAGATGGTTATTACTCACGGTTTCCACTCTACTGGTTGAGGGCGCGCGAAGATAGCGCGCTCGTAATGATGACGGTTTCCTTCAATTATGACACGTTTGTTAAGCGCCATTACGAGGCGGGGTGCTGCGTTCACACCCCGGGCGGGCCTTCACTCAGCGCCAGCCAGAGGATTAGGTCAGCGCCGCCAGAATCTTCTGAGCCAACGCCGGACCAATACCCGGCACCGCCGTCAGCTCCTCGGCGCTCGCCTGCTTAATCTGAGCCACCGACCCGAAGTGCTTAATCAGCGCGGCACGCTTCACCTCGCCCAAACCGGGCACCTCATCCAGGGCGGAGGCGACCATCGCCTTACCGCGCTTGGAACGGTGGAAGGTGATAGCGAAACGGTGCGCCTCATCGCGGATGCGCTGCACCAGGTACAGCGCCTGCGAGGTGCGCGGCAGCACGACCGGGTAGTCGTCGTCCGGTAGCCACAGTTCCTCCAGGCGCTTAGCGATGCCGGCAACGTACACGTCCGTAATGCCCAGGTCGCTCAGCGCGGCGGAGGCGGCAGCCACCTGCGGCGGGCCGCCGTCCACGAGCACCAGGTTCGGAGGATAGGCGAACTTCGCAGGCTCGGGCGTGGAGGCGTCAATCTCACCGGAGTGCACGGGCGCAGCTTCACGTTCCGCCTGCTGCGCCAGGTGCCTCTTGAAGCGGCGCGTGATGACGTCGTACATACTGGCGGTATCGTCACGCGCGGCGTCGCCGGTAATGCTGTAGGTGCGGTAGGCGTTCTTTGCGGGCATGCCGTCCTCAAAGACAACCATGGAGGCGACCACGTTCGTGCCCTGCACATGCGAAATGTCGTAGCACTCGATGCGCAGCAGCGGGTCGGGCAGTTCCAGCGCCTCCTGCAGCTCCACGAGGGAGGCGCTACGGGTCGTCAAGTCACCGGCTCGGCGGCTCTTGTGCAGGGTCAGCGATTGGCGGGCGTTCTCGGCAACCGTCTTCATGAGTTCTGCCTTGTCACCGCGCTGCGGGACGCTAATCTCCACGGGACCGCCGCGTACCTCCGCCAGCCAGGACGCCAACTGCTCCTTGTTCTCGGGTTCCACCGGCACCAGCACGGAACGCGGAATATCGTAGCTGTTCAGGCTCTTCTCGGCGTCCTTCTGGGAGGCGAGGCTCGCCGCAATATCGCTGTACACCTGAGCGATCAGCTGCTCGATGAGCTGCGCATCGGTGCTGTCGTTAACCTTCTCCACAATCCAGCCGCGCTGACCGCGAATCCTGCCGCCGCGCACGAAGAACACCTGAACGGACGCCTCCAGGTCGTCCTCAGCGTAGGCGAACAGGTCGGCGTCCACGGTCGCGCCAAGCACCACGGCATTACGCTCAAACGCCTTAGTCAGCGCGGCAATATCGTCACGAAGAATCGCGGCGCGCTCAAAGTCCATCTCGGCGGCGGCTTCCTTCATTTCCGCGGTCAGCTGCGCAATATGCTTCTCAGCGCCACCCGCCATGAACCGGGTTAGCCCGCGCGCCAGTTCGCGGTGCTCCTCGGGACTAATCTTGCCCACGCACGGCGCCGCGCACTTATCGATATAGCCGAGCAGGCACGGGCGGCCGCTATTCTTCGCCCGGTTAAACACGCCGTTCGTGCAGGTACGCACCGGGAACACGCGCAGCAGCGCATCCAGGGTTTCACGAATCGCCCACGCCTGCGAATAGGGCCCAAAATAGCGCACGCCCTTACGGCGCTCACCGCGAGTCACCATCGCGCGCGGGTACACGTCATTGACCGTAATCGCCAGGTACGGGTACGACTTATCGTCGCGGAACGCAATGTTGAAGCGCGGCGAAAACTCCTTAATCCAGGTGTACTCGAGCTGCAGCGACTCCATCTCGCTCGCCACCACGGTCCACTCCACACTCGCCGCCGTATGCACCATCGCATAGGTCTTCGGGCTCAGCGTCTGCGGCGACGCAAAATAGCTGTTGAGGCGGTTGCGCAGGTTCTTCGCCTTACCCACATAGATGACGCGGCCGTCGGCATCGCGAAAACGGTAAACGCCCGGGTCGGTGGGGATTTCGCCGGGGGCGGGGCGGTAGCTGGAAGGCTCTGCCATGGGTACTTTCTCCTCGCTCTACTGGGCTTTACGGCGGTTCTTTGCAGCGGTTCTTTGCAGCGATTCTCTACGGCGGTTCTCTACGGTGGCCTCTGCGGGACTGCCAGGGTCATCTCAGGATCGCGCATACGACAAACCGCGCATCCTGCACCAATCTTCCCCAAAGCGCGGGAGTCGGTGCGTGAATGCGCGGTTTAAGTCTACGCGGTATAGGCGGCGCGTGCCCTAGCCTGCGTCACGTGCGGCTGAGGGCGAAACGTTGTATTCGTGCTTTCGCGCCTGACCGGACAGCTGAGCAATCTCGTCCATGATCTTGTCGGTGGTGACGCGGCGCTGCTTGCCGGTCATCTTCTCGCCGGTCTTCTCAAAGTAGAGCGGCTTGCCCACACGAATCGTGAAGCGGCGCGGGTAAATCATGCTCGAGCCGGGCTTCTGCAGGCGGTCGGTGCCAATCAGACCAACCGGAACCACGGGCGCGCCGGTCATGTGCGCCAGCCACGCCACACCAATCTTGCCGCGGTACAGGTAGCCGTCGCGGGAGCGGGTGCCCTCGGGGTAAATGCCGAAGACCTTACCCTCCTGCAGCTTCTCCAGGGCAATGTCGAGTGCCTTGAGCGATTCGGAACGGTCGGAGCGGTTCACGGGAATGATGTCCACGGCTTCGAAGAATGCCTTCATCATCTTGCCGCGCGGACCGGGGGTGTTCACGTACTCAGCCTTAGCGAGGAATGCCACGCGGCGCGGCATCATGGCAGAAATGATGATGGAGTCCAAGAAGGACAGGTGGTTGGAGGCGACAATCACCGGGCCGGTGGCGGGGAAGTTTTCGAGTCCGGTCACGCGGGCGCGGAAGACAGTGCGCAGGATTCCGGTGATTGCTTTCTGAGTGGATTTGTAGAGAAGCACGTGAACTCTCCTGAGGTGCCGATAGATTG
>ERZ1674201.201-NODE-201-length-10874-cov-8.724096_pt1 | contig 10874 bp, 9 predicted proteins | sample MGYA00581114_ERZ1674201 | MGnify/ENA primary metagenome ERZ1674201 (study PRJEB41354, sample SAMEA4873309) | human saliva metagenome | biome: human-associated habitat [ENVO:00009003]; feature: mouth environment [ENVO:08000002]; material: saliva material...
CGGCAATCTCGAAGGGGACCGTGGTCTGCGACTTGGGCTTGACCTGGATGGTCTGGCCGGGCTTGACGCGGAAGGAGGGGCGGTCCACGATCTTGCCGTCGACGAGGATGTGACGGTGGACGACCACCTGACGGGCCTGCTGGATGGTGCGGGCGAAGCCGGCGCGCAGGACCAGGGCGTCCAGGCGCATCTCGAGCAGCTCGACCAGGTTCTCACCGGTCAGGCCGGCGGTGCGGCGGGCCTCTTCGAAGGCGCGACGCAGCTGCGACTCACGGATGCCATACTGGGCGCGCAGACGCTGCTTCTCCTTCAGACGAACGGCGTAGTCGGAGTCCTGGCGACGGCGGGTGCGGCCGTGCTCGCCGGGGCCGTAGGGGCGCTTCTCGAAGTAGCGGACGGCCTTGGGGGTCAGCGCGAGGCCGAGAGCGCGGGACTCGCGAACCTGCTTACGGGAACGATTCGTTGCCATGATTCTTCTTTCCTGTTTCTCATGTCATGTCGGGACGTTCGCCCGACATGGGGCCAACTCCAGGACCGGTGAGGGTCCGTCGGCTAAGGCCCCAGGTGCCCGCGCAAGCGGACAACTGTTCCATACTAGCGTCTTTTCAGCAGATTGCGAATGACGCCAAGCCTCTTCGTGAGCATCGCCTCATGCCCGTTCTCGGTCGGCTCGTAGTAGCGGGTACCCTCCAGGTCGTCGGGCAAGTACTGCTGGGCGGCGACGTGATGGGGATGATCGTGGGCGTAGAGGTATCCGTCGCCGTGTCCGAGCGAGGAGGCCCCGGAGTAGTGGGCATCGCGCAGGTGGGGGGGAACCGCTCCCCCGCGCCCGGCTCTCACGTCCGCGAGGGCACGATCGATCGCCAGGTACGTGGCGTTGGACTTCGGGGCGGTCGCGACAGCAACAACCGCTTGGGCGAGGAGGAGGCGCGCTTCCGGCATGCCGATGAGGGCGACTCCCTGGGCGACACTGACGCATGTCGTGAGCACCTCTGGCGCGGCCATGCCGATCTCCTCCGAGGCGGCGATCATGATGCGCCGCGCGATGAAGCGCGGATCCTCTCCGGCCTCGATCATGCGCGCCAGGTAGTGCAGGGAGGCGTCGACGTCCGAGCCGCGCATCGACTTAATGAAAGCGCTCGCCACGTCGTAGTGCTGGTCGCGGCCCCACCGAACGAGCGCCTGATTCGCAGCTGCCTCCACGCTGGCCAGCGTAATCTCACCGGAGCCGTCATCGCTGGCCACGCCCGCCGCGGCTTCGAGAAGCGTCAGCGACTTACGCGCGTCGGAGCCCGCCAGGCGCACGAGGCCCGCCACGGCCTCGTCGGTAATGGAAAACCGATCGGCGAGACCGCGCTCATCAGTGGCGGCACGCCGGACCAAGCCCTCCAGCGCATTGGAATCCAGGGGACGCAACGTCAGCAGGAGCGAGCGCGAGAGCAGGGGCGCGATCACCGAGAACGACGGGTTCTCCGTCGTGGCAGCGACGAGAACAACCCACCGGTTCTCGACCGCAGGAAGGAGCGAATCCTGCTGCGACTTGGAGAATCTGTGAACCTCGTCGACAAAAAGAATCGTCTCCTCGCCACTGCTCGCCAGGGTCCGACGCGCCGCGTCCACGACACGACGCACGTCCCCCACACCCGATGACACGGCGGACAACTCGACGAAACGCCGACCCGAGGCGCGGGCGATCAAATACGCGAGCGTCGTCTTTCCGGTACCGGGAGGCCCCCACAGGACGACCGAGGAGACGGCGACCCCGCCGCTCGACTCCGCGGAGAGCAAGCGTCGCAGCGGGGCGCCCTCCCCCAGGAGGTGTGACTGGCCGACGACCTCTTCCAACCTGGTAGGCCGCATACGAACGGCGAGGGGCGCGTCCGCGGTAAACGCGGGCACGCCCAGCTCGTCGAATGATTCAGAATCAAACAGATCCATGAAACCTAGCCTACGTCAGGGTGACTCCCTGCGAGGAGGACCCGATCTTCGGACCGGACAGAACCTGGAGGACGACGAGGCCTCCAAGGATCAGCATGCACGCGCCGGCACCCAGCAGGTATCCGTTCAGGCCCTCGGATTCGTCGCCCGAGTTCGAAGAGGACAGGACCTCAGCGTGGAGCTTCACGGAGCCGGAGCCATCCACCGCGGTGCCGGGGCTCGCGGCGGCGACCGTCGAGGCGACCTTGAACTCGGCCCAGCCAACCAGCTGGTGCGAGCGGTTCGCGACGACGACCTTGTAGTCGCCCATCGGCAGGCCGGTGACATCCATGGTCACCTGGTTCGAGGGCTCAACCTGAAGCCAACGCGCCTCGCCCGTCTGCATGATGTTGGCGCTCACCCACTCGCCAGCAACGGCCTTGTCAGAGGGAACGTTGATCGTGAGCTGTCCACCGGTGAAGGCGGCGCTCACGCCACCCTTGTTGGCGTCGGTCAGCTGCGACTCATCGGTCACGGGCGACACGGGCGTGTCGGAGGGCTGGCTCGAGTGAGCGGCGGGAGAGGAGGAAGCGGAGGGACTGGGCGTCGGGCTCACAGAAGGAGTCTGGGTCGGCTGGACGACGGGCAGCTCCGGATCGTCGGGCTGTGGCACAGGAGCAACGGTCGGTGGCGCCGTCGGCTCGGGGGCGGGATCGGTCGTCGGCTCGGGTGCAGGCTCCGGGGCGGGATCGGTCGTCGGCTCGGGTGCAGGCTCCGGGGCAGGATCGGTCGTCGGCTCGGGTGCGGGCTCCGGGGCGGGACCGACAGGGTCGGTGTCGGCGGGGTTGTAGGGCTTGAAGACCTGCACCGAGTAGCTCGAGGTGGTCGCGAGCGTCTTATCGTCCTTGTAAGTGACGATAGTGACCCAATGCGACGTGCCGGGTTCCCACGTGATGCCCTCGATGTTGTTGGTGCCGTTGGGCACGGGAACGATCATCGAGTAGCTGTTGAGCGGGGCAGCCTTCCACAGGTCGTCGGCGGTAGGGGCCACGATCTCACCGTCGCGCTCGAAGGTCGGGGCCGACGTGGGAGTCACGCGGCCATTATCGAGAATGACGCCCCAGTAACCCGTCTTACCGTACTGCGCCTCGAAGTCAAAGGCGTTTTCGAGGCTGACGATAAAGGACGTGTTGGGGATGGAGTAGGGACCATCGTTGCTGTCTGCACGCGCGGTGAAACCAGGAATGGCGAGCGCGATCGCGGCAAAGAGGCACAGGGCCATCAGGACGCTCATCGCCCGACTGCGGCCCGCGAGCCCCCGCGCGGAGAGGGCAGTCCTAGCCCGTCCGTGCTGCATAATGGTTCTCCTTAGTGACTAAATACTCAGCAGCTATTATCTAGAAACCAGAGTAACAGGTGTGACGACTGATTGCTAAATTCCAACGCACACCAACCGGTTAATCGTGATCTCATTGGCATGAGACGGCCCGCGACTGCTCCTAGTGAGCCCCCGCGTGCGGGCGACGCACAATACTGACCGTAACGACGGCACCGAGGAGGGCCAACAGAGCGCCACCAGCGAGGATCCATCCGTTCAGGCGCCCCTCCTCCTCACGGGCCGCCTGGTCGTTCGCCTGCTGCTCGGTGTGCGCTTTAGGTCCAATCTGTGAGGCGGAGACGCTCTGCTGTTCGGTAGAGGCGGAGGCTTGTGGGGTCGGGTCGGACGAATCTGCGGGCGCACCGGCACCACCAGAGGAGGATCCACGGGCAGGGGAAGCGCTCGAAGAAGCCGATGGTGACGGGGACGAGGCCTCGCTCGCGCGGCGCTGTGCATCGTCCGACTCGCCATCCGTCTCCTGCGTGAGGACCACCTGCGACTTGGTGACGGGCTCCGCCTGCTCGTCGGCAGGAACCGCCGGTGGCATCACGGTCGACGTGGATGAGTCGACGTCACTGGGAGCAGTCACATCGCCACCGGGCTCGGCGGCGTCGCCCCTGTGGTCCGGATCGGCGGGGGTCGGATCATCGACAGCAACAGAACAAGAACGAACCGCGACCTGCGCATCGACAACCGTCACGTTCACCGTCACGTAGGTGCCCGTCACGCCGTCGCCGATCGCGATCTGATGACTGGAACCAACCTCCCAGGTGGAGGGAACAGCGATGTCCGCCGAGAAGGAGCCATCGCCGCCGACCTCGATAACCGCCCAGGCACTCCGATCGCGCGCAACGGCGGCCGGCACCCAGTCGGGAAGATTAGTATCGACGGGGCGCCGCTCCTTGCCATCATCGAGGGTGACGATCACAAAGCCGCGCGTGGTGCCCGAGCTCGGACCCCACCCACTGCCCTCGGCATGAACGGGCTCACCCGCATGGAGGATGGAGGAGACGTGCACGGTCGCATCTTCTTCGGTTGCCACGAGGCAGGACGCCGACACATCCGGCACACCGTCGTCACTATAGGCGGGGGTGGCGGCGACAAACACGCCTGCGACGATGGACGCAGAGGCGGTCAAGCCGAGCAGGGACATGTGCAATCCCCTGCTCCGCGTGAGCGACCGTGTCGTCATGCCTGATATCTTCCTTTTCCTCGAGATAATCTCAACCAATCCTTGCAGTTCTGGGCAGAACGTTAATGTCAGTGTCCGAGTAACTACCGGTTACATGGTCAATAGTATTATCTCGCGCCCCCGACGCAATTGCGAGCAACAAGCAAATTACTGGACCGTAGGCTCAATAGGCGATTTTCCGAGGAAAAATAGCCCCTCACACCATTTATTGTGAGCTATATTATCGGACAATCATGCTGTCAGATAACCCGCTGGTCAGCATTTGAGATTGCGAGTTCACTTGCTCAACACCTAGGGGCGTGGCACGACGAGCGGCGAACCCGTCTGCGGATCCTCGACGATCACGCACGGCACGTCGAACACCTCCTCGATGAGCGCGGGAGTCACGATGTCACTCGGCGCCCCCTGCGCCACGATCCGCCCCTCCTTCATGCACACAAGGTGGGTCGCATAGCGAAACGCTAGGTGCAGATCGTGCAGCACGGCGACAATCGTCCTGCCGTCGGCCTGCAAGCGCCGCGCGAGGCGCAACACCTCAAGCTGATGATTCAGATCCAGATAGGTTGTCGGCTCGTCCAACAACACGATGTCCGTCGACTGCGCAAGCACCATCGCGATCCACACTCGCTGACGCTGCCCGCCCGAGAGCTCCCCGACGCGCCGCCGAGCCAGGGCCTCAACGCCCGCCTGACGCATGGCCCACGCCACGGCCTCGTCATCCTCAGCGCTCCACTGACGAAGCAACGACTGATGAGGATAGCGCCCGCGCGCAACCAAGTCCTCCACGAGGATATCTGCGGGAGCGGTGGAAGACTGCGCGAGCAGCCCGAGTCGACGAGCCAGCTCCTTCTGGTTCATCGTCGTCAGGGCCCGACCATCCAATTCGACCACACCCGAGCGCACGCCCAGCACTCGCGCCAGGGAACGCAACAGCGTTGACTTACCGCAGGCATTCGGACCAACAATCACCGTCAGCTGCCCCTCGAGAACGTCGAGAGACAGATCCTCCAAAATGGGAGCATCCTTCCCGTACCCCACCGTCACCGAACGCGCGCGCAACCCCCGCGCATCACCCCTGGCGTCCAACACGTCACCTCACCTCACGAACCAACAGAGCCAACAGATAGATACCGCCCACGACGCCCGTCACCACGCCGACCGGCAGCTCGTGCGGCGCCACGATACGCTGCGCGACCACGTCGGATGCCAACACGATGAGGCCGCCCACGCCAGCCGACGCCGCGAGGCCCACTCCCCCGCTACGGCTCACACGCCGAGCGACATGGGGAGCAGACAGGGCGACAAAAGACACCGGACCGGCGACGGCAGTCGCCGCGCAGACCAGCACTATCGCCACGACAATCGCGACAATACGAACGACACGAACCCGCACCCCCAACCCCGCCGCGACATCATCGCCCATCGCCACGAGCCCCAACGGCACCGACGCCCACACAAGGACGCACGCCGTGACCAGGAGGACGACCACGAGGGGAAGCACCCGAGCCATCGTGACCCCCGCGAGGGAACCCGCGCTCCACAGCTGCGCCCGCTGGGCAGCCTCCAGAGGTGCCTTCACAATGAGGAGCGAGTTCACGGCCCTCAGAGCCGCCGAGCACCCGATACCGACCAACACCACGCGCATCCCCGTGACCCGCACGCCGCCCGCGCACGCCACAATGACAACACCCGAGGCCAGCCCACCCACGAGGGCTCCAACCCCCGTGACGGCAGGACTCGAACCCAGAACGATAATCGCGACGAGCGCCCCCGTCGCCGACCCCGTGGACAGGCCAACGATGTCGGGGCTACCCAGCGGGTTACCCGAAATCGTCTGAAAGACCGCACCGGCGATGCCCAACGCACACCCAACGCACACGGCTGCGACCATGCGCGGCAGGCGAACAGATCGCACGAAGTAGACGCCGAGGAAATCATCCGACGGGCCACCATCACCCATCAGGCGCCGAAACGAATCCGCGGCGCTGAGCCCGTAGTCCCCCAACGTCAGCGACAAGACGCACAGGGCAACGAGCACGACGAGGGCCCCGAGCACGACAACGGCGCTGCGCCTGTGAACACGCACAGACACGCGCCCCAGTGCCACGCGCACGTACCGATCCCGCTCGCAGTTCACGACACTCCCCTTCCGCGCGCGCCGAGGATGAAGAACGGCGCGCCGATGAGCGCGATGACAACTCCGACGGGCACCTCCTGCGGGGCCAGCACGAGGCGGGACGCAACGTCAGCGGCCGTCACCCACACCGCTCCGACCACCACGGACCACGCAGCGATCGGCCCCTGTCGAGCGCCCACCGCCCGGCGCACGAGCAAAGGAACGGCCAACCCGACGAAGGTCAGGGGGCCGCCGATCGCCGTCGCCCCGCCCGCGAGGGAGGCGACGGCGACAGTCCCCAAACCTCGCACGAGGCCCACGCGCACCCCAAGACCCGAGGCGGCCTCGTCTCCGAGGGTGAGCACTCCGAGGGCCGACGTCAGGGCCGCCCCCACGACGACCCCACAGGCGATGACAATGCCGCCCCACACCAGGGTCGCCACATCCACGCCCTCGAGCGAACCGGACGCCCAGTAGCGGAACTCGTTGAACGCATTCTGATTGGAGGCGAGTACGGCCTGAGTGAGGGAGGAAAGCGCGGCGGACACCGCGATACCGGCCAGGGCGAGGCGACCATGCGATCCGGCCCCGCCGCGCCCAGACAGGACGATAACGAGACCCGAGGCGATACCAGCACCCACCAGCGCCGCACCGATCGTCATGGCGCGCGTCGACACGCCGACCACTGCGGTGGCCGACACGACGACGAAGGCAGCGCCGGCGTTAATGCCCAGCACCCCGGGATCGGCCAGCGGATTGCGCGTCATCGCCTGCATAATCGAGCCGGCAAGCCCGAGCGCGCCGCCGATCATGAGGGCGGCGAGCGTGCGAGGAACGCGCAGCGCGAGGACAACCTGCGCGTCCTGCGAGCTGCCGCCATGGACCAGAGCGTCCCACACCGCATCGGCGCCTATCTGGCGCGACCCCAGGGCGAGGGACGCGACGATCACAGCGACGAGGACCAGCGTCGCCACCGCACAGGCGGCAACGACGCTGGCAAAGCGGCGTGGTCTCATCTCAGGCGCGTTCCAGGTAGTGCGTCGCCGCCCCCGTCACGAGGCCGGGACGAACTGCGCCTCGATGGACGAGACGATTCCATCCATGAGGAGGTAGCCGCCGGTCGAGGTCCACAGGGAGCCGTCGACCGGGATCACGTGGCCCGCCTTGACGGCACCGAGCGAGTCGAAACCAACGGTGTTCTTCGCCTCTTCGAGGGCAGCGGCCGAGGCCTCGACGCCCGTGTTGCCACCGGCGGAGGGGTTGTTCACGGAGGCCTTACCCAGCGTGCCGAAGAAGATCCAGTCGGCGTCGATCTGATCGATGTTTTCCAGCGAGACGGGCTCGGAGTGCCCCTCTCCGTCGCGATCCTGGTTGGCGGGACGCTTCATGCCGAGCGCGGTGAGAGCCTGGCCGGCGGGCAGCTCCTTGAGAATGAGGCCGGCGCTGTCGCCCTGCCAACGCACGACCGAGTAGGTCTGGTCGAGGTAGCCAGCATCCTTCAGGCGGGCACTTACGGAGGAGACATGCTGATCAAACTCCGCGAGCTTCGTCGCAGCCTCATCGGACAGACCCAGCGCATCTGCGGTGAGGGTGAAGGTCTCGCGCCAGTCACCACCGGATTGAGTGGTGAAGAAGACGGGCGCGATCTGAGACAGGGCGTTGAGCGTCTCCGTGTCGTTGTTCTTCACGGAGGTGCCGTCGACGAGGATCAGGTCCGGGTGGGCGGCGCCGATGGCCTCGAGGTTGGGAGTACCGATGGAGCCCAGAATCGGGATGTCACCCGCACGATCGACAAGGTAGTTGGCGACCGTCTGCTGGCCGCGGCCCGAGACGACACCAATCGGGGTCACGCCCAGGGCCAGCGCGTTGTCCGTCGTGGGCTCCGACAGGGTCACGACGCGGCTCGGGTGAGCGGGAAGCGTCACCTCCTGGCCGGAGGCGTCGGTGACGGTGCGCGTCGCAGAGCTCTCGGACATCCCGGAGGCCTCGGGGGACGAGGCCGGAGCGGGCTGGTTGGACGAGCAAGCTCCCAGCGTCAAGGCTGCCAGGGCGAGCGCCGCGATGGCGCGGACTCGTGTCGAGATGTGCACGTGTTCCTCGATTCGACTAGATCACATTAGATGCGTAGGTAAGCCTAACCTAGGAGCGATTGGCGTCGCCTTGTCATCTTGCGCACCGTCGCCTCGAACACACCACTCGTCGAGCGCGCGCAGGAGCCCCTCGCGCCACCAGGCGACATCATGCCCGCCCGAATAGGTCTCGAACCTGACAAGCGACGTCGCCCCATCCAACAGCCCCGCACAACGGCGCACAACCGGCCACATCGCCACCTCACGCTCACCCACCTGACACCACACCGTCAAGCCGTCAGGCAGGCGTCGCTCCCCCCTGCTCAGCTCAGCCATGAGCGTCCCCTCGCCCCGACCTCGTTCCCCTCCTCCCCACCACAGGGATGGAGACTGTGCGACAAAACACTCGACGGGAAGCGTGCCCCCCAGGGCAGCTTCGAGGACACCGAGCCCGCCATAGGACTGCCCCGCCAGGGCGATCGGGCCCACGCCGACCTCATCGCAGACCGCGCCCACGAGCGCCTCGACCCTGCCGGCATCGGTGAGCTCCCGCTCGCGCTCCCCCAGCTCACCCGCGTCGATGGTCACGACGCGCAGACCCGGGTAGCGCCGCGTCAGCCACCCCACCCCGTTAGCCCTCCAGATCTGCCCATCGAACACAAGAAGCGTGCGCTTTGGCGTCCCATCACCATCATGCACGACCGCGACGCGCCGACGCGGCGACGACCCTCCGGACTCGACCAGCACCGCGCACTCCACCTCGCGCGCGGCGCGCATATACGACGAATCCCCCTTAACAGCGGGCCAGGCAAGACGCGCATCCGGACCCGCGAACAGGGAAGCGACATGCCCACGCCCGTTGACGAGCACACACGGATGAGAGCGATCGCGCACCGCCGAGGCAACGAGGCGTGCCCACGCACGCCGATCATCCGCCACGCGCGGATCAAGCCCGCCTGGCCCAACCGGCACAAACTGGTAACTCACGATGACATCGGCGGGCAACGCGCACGACAGCACCCACGGATCCACTCCGCCCACCCGCTCCATACGAAAGAGCTCCAGGTGATCGCGCGCCCGATCCGTCACCGTATTGAGGACCAAGTAGACCCCCGAGGCGCCATCCCCGGCGCACCGGAATGTCACCGAAACGGCGTCACGGCCATCGATCACCATCCGCGCGCCGACAAGCGGACCCGCGGCGGCGCCAGTAGACCGGACCACCGACGGCTCAGGAACAAGCCGAAGAAAACCCGTCTCAGAAAACGAAGGCGCGTCGATAATCGGGCAATCAGTCAAAGAGCGAAATGTCGCCCGCGCCCACGCGAGCAACAACCGCGTCGCCGCCCGCGAAGTCGATGACCGTCGTCGGCTCTGCCACGCCGACCGGACCCACGACGACGAGATCGACCTGGTGACCAATGCGCTCATCCACGTCGAACCCATCCGTCAAAGGCTCGGTCTCTCCGGGCATGATGAGCGTCGAGCAGGCGAGGGGCTCGCCGAGCGCCTCCACGATCGTCTGCGTGATGACGTGATCCGGGATGCGCACGCCGACCGTGTGCTTCTTCTTGTTGAGCATCACGCGCGGCACCTCCTTGGTCCCACGCAGGATGAACGTGTAGGGTCCGGGCGTTAGGGCCTTCATCGTGCGGAACTCATGGTTATCCACGATCACCAACTCCCCGAGCTGGGCGAAGGAATGGCACAGCAGCGAGAAGTTATGCTTCTCGTCGAGCTTGCGGACCGCGCGAATCGTGTCCATGCCCGACTTGTTGCCGATCTTCGTGGCGATCGCGTAGCCGGAGTCCGTGGGCAGTGCGATGGTGCCGCCGCGCTCCAGCAGATCAACGACCGTGTTGACCAGACGTGCTTGAGGATTTTCCGGGTGCAGCTCAATGTACGACATACCCCTATTGTGCACGAAACCCCCTCCGACCGGGGCCGGATGGGGGTTTCGTGGACAAGACTGCCGAGAGCTAGATCACTTCTTTTCCTCGTCAGTGGATTCCTCGCCGCGCTTCTTCGGCTTCGCATCGACGCCGGCTTCCTTACGCTGCGCGGGCGTGATCGGAGCCGGGGCCTCGGTCAGCGGATCGAAGCCACCGCCGGACTTCGGGAAAGCGATGACGTCGCGGATCGACTCCGACTTCGTCAGCAGCGAGACGATACGGTCCCAGCCAAAGGCCACGCCGCCATGCG
>ERZ1674201.203-NODE-203-length-10830-cov-7.253735_pt1 | contig 10830 bp, 9 predicted proteins | sample MGYA00581114_ERZ1674201 | MGnify/ENA primary metagenome ERZ1674201 (study PRJEB41354, sample SAMEA4873309) | human saliva metagenome | biome: human-associated habitat [ENVO:00009003]; feature: mouth environment [ENVO:08000002]; material: saliva material...
GACCGGTCATTCACTTAACCCCTCAATATTAACCTGGATTTGCTTCCGGCGCACCCCCGACTGGTTGTGGTGTGCGCCCGTGATGGGCGATATACCGCCTCAAAACCGGGTACTGCGAGGTTTTTGTGCGGGCGGTTTAAAACGCAAAACCCCGCATTCGGCACGGCGTAACCATGTGGCGCATAAAGCGCACGCACACGGCGCATAAAGCGCGGTTACGCATCGTGACGGATGCGGGGAAAGCTCAAGCTAAAGGGTAAACAGCTACCGAACTAATTAGGCGCCGATACCGAAACCAACGTGACGCTTAGCGTCGGAACCCAGCTCGACGTAGCCAATCTGAGCGCCAGAAATCAGGGTGGTGTTGCCCTTATCATCCATAATCTGCAGCAGCGAGCCATCCTCAATAGCCTTCGAGACCTTCTCCATGAGGATTTCCTTAGCCTCACTGGTCTCAACAACGATTTCACGAGCAATGTGGCGAATGCCAATCTTGATTTCCATGAGTCTCCTCGCAGAATAGTCCGGTGCAACCAAACGTGCGCCGGGTATGGGAACTGTCTTATCTAGCATCTACTCTAGCGCGAATGCGCCCATCGGCACCGTGAACGGGCGGTACTTCGCCGGGGGCTAATAAAAAACTTCACCGACGAACACCAATAGTAAACGAAGCTCTTAAGAGTCCTCCACCTGAATACCGTAGAGAGTCTCCAGCGCCTGCACGTAATCCTCCGTGCGGCCCTCCGCCGCAAGCTTCTTGGCGCGCACCGTCGGGGTGTGCAGCAGGGACTTCACCATGCGGCGCATCGCCAGCTCAAACTGCTCCGTCGCCGCACCGCAACCAAACTGGCTGCGCACCTTCTCCAGCTCAGAATCCAGCACATCCATAGTGTGCGAGCGTAGCGCAACAATCGCAGAGTCAATCGTGCGGGAACGCTGACGAGACAGGAACGCTGCCAGCTCAGACTCCACGATGCGCGTAGCCGTCGCCACGGATTCCTCGGTTTCCTCGGGTGCGGCAAGACGCACCGATTCGAGGGTAATCAGCTCAACGTTCGGCAGGTCGGCGACCGACGGGTCAAAGTCACGCGAAAGCGCCAGATCAAGAATCGTGTGGTGGCCAGCCGGAATCTGCTCGGGAAGCAGCGGATCGGAACCGCCGGAGCAACCAATAATGACGTCAGCCTCAGCCATCGCCTGCTCCATGCCGCCCTCGGGCACCGCAAAGACGTCGCGCTTTGCCGCGAACTCGGGGGCGCGGCCCGAACGGGAATTCACCCAAATATCGGTGCAACCGCGCTCACGCAGAGCCGCAATGGTCGCGCCCGCATAAGCACCCGTACCGAAAATCAGGGCGCGGCGGGTCGACCAATCCTTCTCGGCGACCTCATCCGCAAGATCCAGGGCAACAGACACAATCGAGCGGCCCTGAGCGCCAAGCGCCGTATGCTGACCCACCTGACGAGCCGTATGCGCCGCATGCTCAAACAGCTGCACCAGCTCACCGGGAAGAGTCACGCCGTCCTCTTGCGCTTTTGCCTGGGCGGCAGCCAGTGCGCGGCGCACCTGACCGGCGATTTCGCGCTCGCCCACCACAGCGGATTCCAAGCCGGAGGCGACCGTCAGCAGGTGGCGTGCCGCCTCCTCATCCTCGAACAGGTCAAAGCTGGAGGCAACCAGCTCCTTGTCCAGGCCGGAGGTCTGCGCAATCGAATCAACAATCAGCTCACGAACCATGGGGACATGGGCAGACACGTGCAGCTGAACATACATTTCAAGACGGTTACAGGTGGCAAGAACTACTGCACCCTTAACACCGAGCTGACGCGCTACATCCGCCGCCAGAACATCGGGTACGCCGGAGGCACCGGCGCTCAACGCAGCGACGGTGGTCAGATCAACGGTGTGGTGCGATGCCACAAATGCATAAGTACTCACTAGAGACTAATCATAACCACGCCCACTAAGCCCCTGTAAAGCTTATAGAACCTAAGTTCACGGCTCCACGCGGCTTAGTGGGTGCCACATAGCGGACAGAAGGTGGGGGAATCTGCGGGGGTGCGGGTGCGGTATTTCAAAAGCGGGGGAGGGGAGAACATCTCGGAATATGAAGTCGAGTATTCGGTGCCTCACCTGTGTATTCTTCGCGTCAACAAGGGGTCTAATAGGGCATATGGAGGGTGTCGGCAGAGTTCTAGCAGGTGTGTACTAAGGTGTCCCTCACCACTAAGAAAGCCATCATTAGGTAAGAGTCACCATGACAAAGTGTCGCAAAAACACCCACATAAACCTGTCACACTAGACACTATGAGCGAAAATCAGCACACCACTCCCGCGTCGGCAGAAGGCGCCGCACAGGCACCCGCCCTGCCCGCACATCCCACCGACGCCCAGCGACACCTGCTCACCGCCGAGCAGCTCGCACACCTACCCGCCAACCATCCCCTGCGCGCAGGCACCGCCGCCAACTCGCCCATGCTCCGCGCCCTCACCGGCCGCCCCTCCAGCCACCGACCCGTCTGGTTCATGCGCCAGGCAGGCCGCTCCCTGCCCGAATACCGTCAGGTACGCGAAGGCATCCCCATGCTGGACGCGTGCCTCACCCCCGAGCTCGCCGCAGAAATCACCGTGCAGCCCGTCCGCCGCCACAAGGTCGACGCCGGTATCTTCTTCTCCGACATCGTTATTCCCATGAAGCTCGCGGGCGTCAACGTCGACATCGTGCCCGGTAGGGGCCCCGTGCTCGATCAGCCCGTGCGCACCCTCGACGAGGTGCGCGCCCTGCCCGAGCTCAAAGACAGCGACCTCGACCCCATCCGCGAAGCCGTCGCCGCCACCGTAGAAATGCTTGGCGACACCCCGCTCATCGGCTTCGCAGGAGCACCTTTCACCGTCGCCGCCTACATGGTTGAGGGCGGCCCCTCCCGCGACCACCTGCGCCCGCGCACCATGATGCACGCCGACCCCGCCGCCTGGCACGAACTCGCCGCCTGGGCAGCCCGCACCGCAGGCCAGTTCCTGCGCGCACAGATCGAGGCGGGCGCATCCGCCGTGCAGCTCTTCGACTCCTGGGCAGGCTCCCTCGGCGAAGGCGACTACCGCCGCTACGTGCAGGCGCACTCCGCAACCGCTCTCGACGCGGTGCGCGAATACGGTGTGCCGCGCATCCACTTCGGCACCGGCACCACCGCCCTGCTGCCCGCCATGCACGAAGCCGGCGCGGACGTCATCGGCGTGGACTACCGCCTGCCGCTGTCCGCAGCGAACACCCTGCTCAACGGCGCCGTACCCCTGCAGGGCAACATCGACCCGGCACTGCTCGCCGCAGGTAGCGAAAACCTCTACGCACACGTAGACAACGTGCTCGCAGAAGGCGACGCCGCCCCCTCGCACGTGGTCAACCTCGGCCACGGCGTACCCCCGACCACCGACCCGCAGGTGCTCACCGACCTCGTGGCATACATCCATGAGAAAACGGCGAACTAAAGCGACGGACCCGCGGGGCTAACACATATCAGCACCGCAGGATACCGCCCCAAAGCACCAATCCCAGCACACGCTGATAGAGCACAAAGCCACCGGGCAGACCCGCTGACAGACCAAAGGAGAACCACCATGGGCCACACCAACCAGGCACCGCACCGCACCGCACAGGTCAGCTCCTCCGCCGCGCCCCATAACGCACGAGCATACAGCCGTAACGAGAAGGTACCCACCGCCATCGTTATTGGCGGCGGCCCCTCCGGCCTGATCTCCGCACGCCGCCTCGCCGCAGCCGGCATGCGTGTCACCCTGCTCGAACAGCGCCACCACCTCGGCGGTGCCGTCGGTGCCCACGAAGTTGGCGGACTGCTCCTGGACTCCGGCGCGGAATCCTTCGCAACCCGCAGCCCCATTGTCAGCGACCTCGTCAAGGAACTCGGCCTGGGCGACCAGATTGTCACCCCCAACTCCTACGGCTCCTGGCTGTACCTGCCGCAGGGCGCCCGCCGTACCCCCAGCACCGGCATCATGGGTATCCCCGGCAACGTCAACGACAAGTCGCTAATACCCGTCATCGGTAAGAACGGTCTGCGCCGCGCCCAGGTGGACAAGTTCCTGCCCGTCTCCGCCGGCGAGAACGCAAAGACCCTCGGCGAGCTCGTGCGCATCCGCATGGGTCAGAAGGTTCTCGACAACCTTGTCGCCCCCGTCGTCTCGGGCGTGTACTCCACCCACCCCGACAAGCTCGATGTGGACGCCACCATCCCCGGCCTACGCGCGGCACTGCGCAAGCACCGCTCCCTCTCTGCCGCAGCGCACGCTTTCCGCTCCGCAGCACCCGCCGGATCGCAGGTTGCCGGCATCGTGGGCGGCATGAACCAGCTGTCTGAACGTCTCGTCGAAGACCTGTACGCCGCCGGTGTTCGCATCGTCACCGGATTTGACGTCATCGCCGTAGACCGCGACGAATCCACCGGCCAGTGGTTCATCATCCAGCGCCACACCACCGACGGCGAAAACACCCCCCTCTACGCCGACTACCTGGTGCTCGCCACCGACGGCCCGACCGTAGCACGACTCATCGGCCCGCACGTCTCCACCGCACTACCCGCCCTGGAACCCGGCCCCGAAGTCGCCCTCGTCACCCTCGTCGTTGACGCCCCCGCCCTGGACAAGCACCCCCGCGGCACCGGCCTTCTCGTCTCCGAAGAAGCCACCGCCGTACGCGCCAAGGCGCTCACCCACGCCACCGCCAAATGGCAGTGGGTGGCAGACGCCGCAGGCCCCGGACGCCACGTCGTGCGCCTCTCCTACGGCCGCGGCGGCGAAGACGCCCGCTTCTCAGAAGTGGCGCTCGCCGACGAACAGCTCATCACCCTCGCACTGCGCGACGCAAGCCGCATGATGGATGTAGCCCTCACCCACAGCAACCTCGTTGACGCGGACGTCGTACGCTGGCGCGGTGTACTGCCCGCCTCCACCCCCGGCCACCGCGACCGAGTCAAGGAATTCCGCGAACGCGCCAGCGAACTCGGAACCCTCAGCACCGTCGGCTCCTGGGCGGCAGGCTCGGGCCTGGTCGTAACCGTCAAAGACACCTACGAACAGATGGACCGCCTCATCTACCACGCCGCACAGGACTGGGAAGGCGTCACCTCCCCGAAGGTCGCAACCGCCAAGTAACGGCACCGCAACCTCGCAAACCAGCCAACAACTAAGCCAAAAATTTGAGAAAACGCGCAGCTACGGAAGCCGCGCCTCCAGCACAGCGAACCCTCGCTGAAGAAAGGAACACACAATGTCTCACGATCACGCAGCACACGGCCACGGCGGCGCACACGGCGCAGGTCAGGGCGGCTACACCCACGCAGGCCATGGCTACGGCGGCGCACCCAAGGGCTACGCAGTCCAGCACTCCGCAGCTGACGAGAACCGCCGCGGCCGCGAAGAAGGCGAAACCCTGCATTACGCCCTGTACACCGTGTTCGCACGCTCCGGCGCACGCCCCGCAGAGTCCAACACCGACGAGGCACGCGCCGAGTTCGAGAAGGTCGCAGAACAGCTCGCAGCAGACGGCGTGACCCTGCGCGGCATCTACGACGTCTCCGCAATGCGCGACAACGCAGACGTCATGATCTGGACCCACGGCGCAACCCCCGAAAAGCTGCAGGCCGCAGTCCGCAAGATCCGCCGCACCGCACTGTTCGCAGGCACCACCATCGTCTGGTCCACCATGGGCGTACACCGCGAAGCAGAATTCACCCGCAACCACGCACCCGCCTACGCACGCGGCAAGGCACCCGAAGCATGGGTCTGCGTCTACCCCTTCGTACGCTCCTACGACTGGTACTACATGAACCCCGAACGCCGCGCAGAAATGCTCAAGAACCACGGCATGAAGGCAATCGACTTCCCGCAGATTCTGGCAAACACCGTCGCAACCTTCGGCATGAACGACTACGAGTGGGTCCTCGCCCTCGAAGCACCCCAGCTCGTTGACCTCGTCGATATGATGCGCCACTTCCGCAACACTGAAGCACGCCTGCACGTGCGCGAAGAAACCCCCTTCTACACCGGCCGCCGCATCGGCGCAGACGAAGTAGCAGAGGTTCTGGCGTGAGCCACCAGCCGAACAACGGCGTAACCCTCAACGGCACGCTCCTGCCGGACAACGTGGTACCCAACCGCACCGACCCGGCGAACACCGCCTCCAACGGCCCCGCCGCGCTCAACGAGCAGACCCTCGGCGACTACCGAAGCGAACGCAGTATCACCCGTGAACGTGCCGAAGAGGCACGCCCCTACGACCTGGTGATTCTCTCCTCCTTCGGTGGCCCCGAGGGGCAGGAGGACGTCATCCCCTTCCTGCGCAATGTGACTGCCGGCCGCGGTATTCCGGACGAGCGCCTCGAGGAGGTCGCCACCCACTACCGCGCCAACGGCGGTGTTTCGCCGATTAACGAGCAGAACCGCGCCCTGCTTGCCGCGCTGCAGCAGGCGCTCGCCGAGCGCGGCCCGCATATCCCGATTACCTGGGCGAACCGCAACTGGAAGCCCTACGTGAAGGACCTGCTCGCCGAGGCCTACGAGAACGGTCACCGTAATGTGCTCGTGCTGGCGACCAGCGCCTACCCGGGCTATTCGAGCTGCCGCCAGTACCGCGAGGACTACGGCATGGCGATTGAGCAGCTCGGCCTGGAAGGTCGCGTGCACGTGGGCAAGATTCGTCAGTTCTTTGACGTGCCCGGCTTCTCCCGCGCCTTCGCTGACGGGCTGAAGGACGGCCTCGCCACGGTGCGTGAACAGCTTGCCGCACGCGATAGCGGTTCGCTGAACCCGCGCCTGCGCATCATGTTCTGCACCCACTCAGTGCCGACCTCCGCGGCTAATGAGGCAGGCCCGCGCGGCGTGAACTACGAGGGCGGCTCCGCCTACGTGGAGAAGCACCTGCAGGTCGCCCGCGCCGTGCTTTCGCTGGTGCGTGAGGAGGCTCCGCAGCTTCTGCAGAACGTTGAATGGGAGCTGGTGTACCAGTCCCGTTCGGGCCCACCGTCCATGCCCTGGCTGGAACCGGACGTCAACGACGCCCTGGAGGCGCTACCCACCCCCGCCAACCCCAGTGAGGACGGCGAAGCACCCGTAGAAGGCGTCGTGCTGGTGCCCCTCGGCTTCGTCTCCGACCACATGGAAGTCAAGTGGGACCTGGACACCGAGGCTCTGGACACCTGCGAGCGCCTGGGCGTGGTCGCGGTACGCACCCCCACCCCGGGTACGCATCCGGCGTACGTGGAGTCGCTGCGCCGCCTCATTGAGGAGCGCGTGGAAAACGGCGTTCCCGCCGACCTGCGCCCCGAACGTGAGAGCGTTCTCGCCCCGAGCGCGAGCGGCCAGTACGGTTGGTTCGACGAGTGCGAACCGGGTTGCTGCAAGCCCGGCCGCGGTGCGCCGAAGCCGGTCATTGCCGAGTACGCAGCCGGTGCTAGTACCGCCGCTTCTGAGGATGCTCCCGCCAGCCGCTCCGGTGGATGCGGCTCCGGCGGATGCTGCTCCCACTAACACCATCTGTAGCTCCGGCTCGCCCCAACACCCCATAACAGGGGTGAGCGGGGCGGGTCGGAGCCGCATTGCCTACACGCAGAACACACACTTACGGGCTATCACACACATCACCGACAAGGAGAGATATGAGCCATCACGAGTACATCCTGGGCACCCGCGGGTCTGCCCTCGCCCTGACCCAAAGCCGTATCGCCGCCGAAACCGTTACCGCTCTCTACACCGAACACCAGGCGCACCACGGCACCGCAGATACCGCTGAGGTCGTGGACTTCACCCTGCGCACCGTCAAAACCGAAGGCGACGTGCTCACCGGCCCGTTGGCAACCCTCGGCGGCACCGGCGTATTCGCCGCGGCACTGCGCCAGCGCCTGCTCGACGGCGAGAACGCCTCCGAAGAAAACCGCGTGGACATGGCAGTACACTCCCTCAAGGACCTGCCCTCCGCACCCTGCCCCGGCCTGGTCATCGCCGCAACCCTCAAGCGTGAAGACCCCCGCGATGCTCTCGTGGCACGCGACGGCCTCACCATCGACACCCTGCCGGAAGGCTCCCGCGTGGGCACCGGCTCGCCGCGCCGCGCCGCCCAGTTGCGCGCCCTGCGCCCCGACCTCGAAATCGTGGATATTCGCGGCAACGTGGGCACCCGCATTGGCCGTGTCAAGGGCCTGGAAGAGCACGCCGGTAAGCAGGTCGTGCTCCGCCAGAACACCGAAACCTCCGAACGCGCCGACCACGGCGTAGGTACCGAACGCAGCGGCGACTGCGACGCCGTGGTGCTCGCCGTCTCCGGTCTCAAGCGCCTGGGCAAGGAACACCTGATTACCGAGTACCTTGACCCCAGCCGCATGCTGCCCGCCCCCGGCCAGGGCGCACTCGCCCTGGAAGTACGCGAAAGCGAATTCGAGAACCCGGACCCCGCTGTGCTCTCCGACGCTGAGGTGGCACGCCCGGTCCGCGCCCTCGGCCGCGCCCTGCTCGCCGCAAACCACCACGAAACCCGCCTCGCCGTCAGCGCTGAGCGTGCCCTGCTGCGCCGCCTCGAAGCCGGATGCGCCGCCCCCATCGGCGCGTACGCGCAGGTGGTCGAGGGCGACCTGGTGCTCAACGTTGTGGTGGCGTCCCCGGACGGCACCGACATGCTGCGCCACACCTCCGCAACCGCTGAACTGGATGTGCCCGGCGCCGAACGCCTGGGCATGCGCGTGGCGGAAGACCTGCTGCAGATGGGTGCCGCCGCCCTTGCCGGTTTGGACCTGAAGTAGGGGTCATGTCTGCCGCTAGTCCACAAGCTGAACCCGCGCGCACGGTTCTGCTGACCCGCTCCGCCACCCAGGGCGCCGCCTTCGCACGCGCCCTCGCCGAAGAATGCGCACAGAACGGGTTGGGGGAGTGCCGGGTACTCTTCGCACCGCTACAGCAGGCACGCACCGTCGAGCCGGGCGCAGAGCACGCCGCCGCGCTGGAGGCGCTCGCCTCCGGCCACTATGCGTGGGTGAGCTTCACGAGCGCCAACACGGTACGCGCCTGCGCCCAGCTGTGGGGTGAAAAGTTTGCCCGCGCCTGCGCGAGCGGGGGAGTGCGCATCGCCTGCGTGGGTGCGGCAACCGCCCGCGCCGTGCACGCCCAGCTGGGGCTGGGCACGGATTTTCAACCGCAGGTGCAGAGTGCCGCCGGTATGCTCGCGGAGTTTGAAAAGCCTGCAACCGAGCCCGCCGCCGTGCTGGTTCTGGAAGGCTCCAACGCCCGACCGACCCTGCGCGAGGGCCTCAAAGACCTGGGCTGGGATAGCCACCGCTGCGTGCTCTACGACATGGTGCCCGCCGAGCAGGTGGCGCCCGGCGAGCTGAGCCTTGCCGCCGCCCGCGCACTCGTGCAGGGGAGTACCGTAGATGTACCCGCACCGGATGTGCTGGTGGTGACCGCCCCCTCCCGCCTGCACGCCCTGCTGGACGGCACCCCCGCGCTAACGCCTGAATCTGTGCCTCCCGATTCCGTGCCGCCGGTGGTGGCAATTGGGGCGAGTACCGCCTCTGCATGCCGCGCCCTGAACCTGCGCTACGTGCAGGCCGATTCGCCGTCACCGCAGGATTTGGCGCGCGCCGCTGCATCCCTCATCTACTAAGACCACATATTTTTATCGAGTTTTCAGGAGAGATCATGAACCTCACCCGCCGCCCGCGCCGTCTGCGCACCACCGCAGCCATGCGCTCCCTCGTCGCTGAGACCACCCTGCGCCCCGCGCAGCTGATTCAGGTGTTCTTCGTTCGCGACGGCATCACTGAGCCGCAGCCGATTCGTTCGATGCCCGGTCAGTACCAGCACACCCTGGAGAGCATCATCCCCGCCGTGCGTGAGGCGTACGAGGCGGGCATCCGCTGCATTGACCTGTTCGGCATTCCCCGCGACGAGGATAAGGACGAGGTCGGCTCGACCGCCTGGGATCCGCAGGGCATTCTGAACCGTGCCATTGCGGTGTGCCGCGAGGAGTTCGGCGACGACCTGGTGGTTATGGCTGATACCTGCCTGGACGAGTTCACGAGCCACGGCCACTGCGGTGTGCTGGTCGATGACGGCCATGGCACGCTCGTGGTGGATAACGATCAGACTGTGGAGCTGTACTGCAAGATGGCGGTTTCGCAGGCGCGTGCGGGTGCGCACACGGTGTCCCCGTCGGGCATGATGGACGGCCAGATTGCGGCGATGCGTGCCGCCCTGGACGAGGCAGGCTTTGAGGATGTGTCGATTCTGGCGTATTCGGCGAAGTACGCTTCGGCGTTCTTCGGCCCGTTCCGTGACGCGGTAGAGTCGACCTTCAAGGGCGACCGTAAGACCTACCAGCAGGACCCGGCGAACCGCCGCGAGTCGCTTCTGGAGGTGCGCGCTGACCTGGAGGAGGGCGCGGATATGGTGATGGTGAAGCCTGCCGGCAGCTATCTGGATATTGTGCGCGAGGTGGCGGAGTTCTCGCCGGTGCCGGTGGCGGCTTACCAGGTGTCGGGTGAGTACGCGATGATTGAGGCGGCTGCGGCGAACGGCTGGATTGACCGTAAGGCTGTGGTGTTGGAGTCGCTGCGTTCGATTCACCGTGCCGGTGCGGACGTCATCCTGACCTATTACGGTACGGAGGCGGCAGGCTGGCTCCGCGAGCTGGACGCCTAACCTCCTACCCGTACACAGGACTCTAAATCTGTTTAACGTAATTATCCATTAACGTTATGTTTGTGGGTCTTCCTGAATAATCAGGGAGACCCACAAACATTTAGATACATCATAATGTGACGTATTTAA
>ERZ1674201.206-NODE-206-length-10809-cov-7.049563_pt1 | contig 10809 bp, 9 predicted proteins | sample MGYA00581114_ERZ1674201 | MGnify/ENA primary metagenome ERZ1674201 (study PRJEB41354, sample SAMEA4873309) | human saliva metagenome | biome: human-associated habitat [ENVO:00009003]; feature: mouth environment [ENVO:08000002]; material: saliva material...
GGAAGGTGTTGCCTTCGCGCGTCGCCCCGGCGCATCCCCACCCAACCGGTACGGCGGGTGAGAATACAAAAGACGGCGGGAAGGCAACGTTGCCTTTCCGCCGTCTTTTCGTCAAAGACTACTTCTGTCGCTTACGTCCAATGACGATAGAGCACAGAGCGGTTGCAGCAGTCACGGTGTAGACTGCAGGCCACGCGCCAAGCTTCTTGGCGAGCGGATGAGCGGCGCCGAACGCGCCGAGGTAGACAGCGGTGAGGAAGGTGGCACGGCCTGCGCCAGCCTTACGCTTCCAATTCTTGTAAGCCACGGCACCGCACAGTGCCAGGACAGCGCCACCGAGCGGGCGGATGCCGGTGCTAGATGCAACCTTGTAGCCACCGAGCAGACCGGTGACGGAGGCGAGAGTCGGGCAGAACTTCACGACGTACTCCTCTGTGAGATCGGACAGTTTCCTCATTCATAGTACTCCACGACACACAGAATGTATATTCACCACGGTTAATATTTCTGCGTTTCTTACGGACCGGGTACATCAAAGTGCCTAATCAGAAAAAGACTGGGACGCAAAAGGACCGGCACAAAAGAACCGGGGCGCAAACCCGTCAGGTTCACGCCCCGGCACTTGCCGCATGCGAGCTCACATCGTGCCGCATGCTCTAGAGCTTTAGAGAGCCAGCTCCAGGTCCTCCAGCTCGGCCTCAGTCCACAGCTCGGCGGCCAGCTGCAGGGCGTAACGCGCCGAGCGGGGGGCCACCACATCCACGGAGAGATGGAAGTCCTGGTCAGCCTCCGGGCCGCATAGATCAGACACGCAACGCACTCCGATAAACGGAATCTCGTAGTTGTGGCAGACCTGCGCAATAGCGGTGGTCTCCATGTCGGTGCTGATAGCGCCCTCGAACGCCTCGCGGGTGTCCTTCACGTTGTGGGCGGTTACGAAGGAGTTACCCGCCAGCATCTGGCCGCGGCGCACCTGCCACGAGCCCTCGGCCTTCTCGGCGGTGCGCGCAGGCTCCAGGGCGGCCAGGGCGTGCTCCAGGGCGTCCTGCCACTCGTCCGCCTGGCCGTCGTAGCTTTCGGGCATGCCCGGAACCTGGCCGCGCGCGTAACCGAACGCGGTCGCGTCGGCGTCAGTGTAGGTGTAGTTCTCGCCAATCAGCACGTCGCCCACGTTAATGCCGCGCGCCAAACCGCCGGCGGTACCTGCGCTAATGACGCCCAGGCAGTTTGAGGCGTAGCTAATCGCCTCTGTCACGGCGCTCGCCGCATTCACCAGACCAATCTTGGAGCGAACCAGCAGCAGGGGCACCTGGTCCTCGCCCACCTGCAGGTAGCGCGGGTGGAACTGGGCGGCGCCCTCGGTGAAGGAGGGCTGCAGCTCCTCGGTCACCTTCAGGAATGGTGCGAGCTCCTCGTCCATGGCAACCTGAATGATGATGGCGTTGGACATGCCGTCCATCAGCTCAAACATGCTGTTGAACGCCTCAGCCGGGTCAAAAGCGTTCGGGTCAAAGTCCACCGGGTTGAAGGCGGCGGTGAAGGCCTCGGGAATCTGCTCGCTCACTACGCCATCACCTGCGCCCACTCATCGCGTGCCGCGAGGAACTCGCGGGCCGCAACCTGCGCACCCTCGAGGGTGTGGTTGGCGCCCCAACCGCACTGCACCTCGTTCGCCGCCGGAACCTCGGTCGCGTTGAGGATATCGTTGAGGGTTGCTTCCAAGATGGGGAAGAACTCCTCGGGCTCCAGGCCCAGGGTCAGCGCGTAGAAACCGGTCTGGCAGCCCATCGGGGAGAAGTCAATCAGACGGTCGGTGTGGTTGCGCATGTGCTCGGCGCTCAGGTGCTCGATGGAGTGCACGGTCGGCATTTCCAGGTGCGCGGTGTTCGGCTGGGTGAAGCGGATATCGTACTTGATGAGGGTGTCGCCACCGGGCAGCACCTTACGGTCGGCGATGCGCACGTAGGGGGCCTTAACGGCACGGTGGTCAAGGTTGAAGGATTCGACGTTCATTTTTTCCATGACTCTATCTTCTCTTAACTTTGCCGTTTCGCGTCCCCGGTCTCACGAAGGGCTGAGAACGCTTGAGCACCGGGGCCATGCGGGTACGACAAACCCCGGCGGCAGGTACGAAACCTGCCGCCGGGGTTCAAGCGTTCTACGCGTGAGGTGCCGGATGCGACGCGCGGGTCAGCGCCGGGATGTTGACCGCGGCTTTCGTCCGCGACCTACGCCTCGAGACTCTCCGCCTCGGACTTCTTCTCGGAATCCTTTTCGCCCCGCACGGAACGCTCCGGCGGGCAGTAGGTCTTCGCATCCTCGGCCAGCACCTCGCGGGTCTTGGCCACGTCATCGTTAATCTGCTCGATCAGCGCCTCCACACCGGTGTAGGCCACCATGGGGCGAAGTCGCTTCACGAACTCGATGAGCACGTGCTGACCGTACAGGTTGAAGTCTTCCACGCGTTCCTCGGGGCGGTCAATCACGTGCGCCTCCACCTGGCGGTGCTCGATGCCGTCAAAGGTCGGGTTCGTACCCACCGAAATGGCGGAGGGGTGGCGGGTACCCGCCTCATCCACGAGCCAGCCGGCGTACACGCCGTCCGCGGGCAGCAAGCCTCGCGCCTCAAAGTCCAGGTTCGCGGTCGGGAAGCCCAGCTCGCGGCCACGCGCCAGACCGTGCACGACCTCGCCGGCCATCATGTGGTGGCGGCCCAGCAGCTCGGTCGCGGCCGGCATGTCGCCCTCCAGCAGCAGCTGGCGGATGCGTGTCGAGGAGCAGCGGGTGTTCTCATCCACCATGAGGTCCTCCACGACCACGACTTCGAAGCCGTACTTCTCCCCCAGCTCACGCATCGTGTTCAGGTCGCCCGAGTTGTTGCGGCCAAAGCGCACGTCGTCACCAATCACCACGTAGCGGGCATTGAGGCCGTCCACGAAGGTGGTCTTCACGAACTCCTCGGGGGTCTGCTGCGCGAACTCTAGGCTGTAGTGCAGCAGCAGGTAGTCCTCCAGGCCCAGCAGGCACATGTAGTGGCGGCGAGCGCCCTGGCTCATGATATCGTGGTGGGCTACCTCGGGGCGGTGCACCTGAATGGGGTGCGGGTCGAACGAGACCGCGATGGAGCGCAGACCGTGCTCCTCAGCGAGGGACACCACGCGTGAAATCACGCGGGCGTGCCCACGGTGCACGCCGTCAAAGTTGCCGATGGTCACGACCGAGGGGCCATAGCCGGCGGGGACGTCGCTCAAAGCGGTGTAGAGGGTCACGGGCTCTCCTGAAAAGTTAAATGTACCTCTCCATCCTAGACCACGGGCGGCAGGATAAAGAATTAGCGGGCACTCATCGCTAGAGAATGGAACGGGGACTCGGCAAGCGCCCCGAAAAAGCCCGGGACGAGCCCCTCTCGGGGCCCTCCCGGGCGCATACGAGCCTACTTGCGGCCCTTGGCAGCCGCGGCGGGCTGGGTTCGGGATGCGTTAAGCATCTCCTGGCGGATTGCGTTGGACTTGTTGATCCAGCCGTACCACACCAGCAGGCAGGGCGGGATGACCAGCTCGGTCACCATCAGCACGATAAGAATCCAGTTCGGGGTTCCGAAGTTCACCCAGGACAGGATGCGGCCCACGCCGCCCAGGAACACCACCAGGCACGAGAAGGCCAGCATGTTCACCCACTTGAACTTCAGGGCGATGAACACGAAGGAGAGGCCCACACCCACGTAGGTCGAGGCGAAGAAGACGTAGTTCGACTGCACCGAGGAGTTAGCGAAATCGGTCGGGGCGTCGGGCACGGCCGACACACCGCCGAAGACCTGCCACAGGCCGTAGGCAATCATGAACAGACCGTACAGGGCCACGGCCGCGCGGAAGGCCGCGCGGTTCTGCGGCTTTGCCGCCTCCTCAATACTCTTGGGACGGGCGAAAGCCTCGCGGGTCGCCTTCTTCTCGGCCTTCTTGTCTGCCTTCTTCTCGGCCTTGGAGGCGGTGGGCTTCGCGGAGGCCGAAGGGCTTACGCGCACGCCCTCGGGGGCCTTCGCCGCCGAAATATTGGTCTCCTGCTCGGCGGCACCGGCGGTGCCCTTCACCCGGGGAACCGGGGCGGTGTGCGGTTCGGCCTGCGAGGTCTTCTGCGCGGCCTCGCGCTCTGCGGCCTTTTCTGCGGCGGCCTTCGAGACGTTACGCTCGGAGGGCGTCAGGTTCTCGCTCATGTTCTCTCCTTGAGTTGGGCGCCCCACGCGGGGCGTCTGCGAGTGTTTGGCTGTGTGTAGGGGCCGGGCCCCGAGTGTGAGGGGTTCCCCGAGTGAGCGGGGAGGCGTCGAAAGGCGAGCTATCCGAGAGGCGCTCTAGGATAAGCGCCCTAGGATAAGTTTCCTAGTCGAAGGAGCGGTTCGCCTCAAAAACCAGCACCGGGGCGGCCTGCACCTTCCCGCGCTGCTTCTTGTTCTCCAGCAGGGCCACCAGGGTGCCGTCAGGGGCAAAGCCCGCCACGATACCCTCGACGCTGGCGTGCTGAATCGCGCCCTGCTCGTCGGGGCTCGCGTGGGCGGAGCGCTTGACCACGGTGTCATCGCCGCTGGAGGCGATGCGCCGCCCGTAGGAGATATCGCTCGCCTCGGCTGTACTAAGCTCGCGGGCCCCGAAAATACGGCGGGCGGCCTCTTCCAGGGGTAGCAGGGGCAGGTCCTCGAGGGGCCCCTCGGAGGCCTCGCGGCGCGCCGTCAGCTCGGCCAGGTCGGCCGCATCCTGCAGGTGCACCGCGCCCACGCGGGTTCGGCGCAGCGCCGTCAGGTGACCGCCAGTGCCCAGGGCCTTACCCAAATCACGGGCCAGGGCACGAATATAGGTGCCAGAGGAGCACGAAACCGTGACCTCGCAGTCCACGACGGGAACCGAGGTCGCCATGTGCTCTCCCTCGAGGTCCTCGACGACGTACTCGGCGAAACCGGCAGTTACGGAATGTACCGTGAACTCGCTGATGGTCACCGGGCGGGCGGGAAGCTCAACCTCCTCGCCGCCGCGCACACGCGCGTAGGAACGCACCCCGTTGATCTTGATAGCGGACACCGCGGATGGAACCTGCATAATCTCGCCGGTTAGAGCTCGCACTGCCTCACCGATGCGCTCTCGCGCACCATCCGCCAGTTGCAAGCCCTCACCCAGCAACGCCTGCACCGCCCGGGGGTGAGTAGCGGTGTGCTCGCCCTCGGCGTCCTCGGTCAGCGTCTCGATGCCCAGGCGAATCGTGGCGTCGTAGGTCTTGTCCTGGCCGACCAGGTAGGTCAGCAGCTTCGTCGCCTTATTCACGCCCAAAATCAGCACACCGGTCGCGGCCGGATCCAGGGTACCGGCGTGGCCGACCCGTCGGGTTCCGGCGATGCGGCGCATCCGCGAAACCACGTCGTGGCTGCTCATCCCGGCGGGCTTATCGATAACCATCAGGCCCGAGGGGCCCTGGGGCTGCTTCTTGGCCACTTAGGCGTCCTCGTCCGCTTCGTCCTCGTCCTTCTTGTAGGGGTCGGCGTCGCCGGCGTACTGCGCGCCCTCGGCGGCGGCGGCCAGCTTGGCGTCGCGCTCGCGGGTCTCGCGCAGCAGGGACTCAATGTGGAAGGCGTTCTCGGGCACCTCGTCGGCCACGAAGGTCAGGGTCGGGGTCAGGCGCGCGGTGATGTTCTTACCCACCTCCGAACGCAGAATACCCTTAGCCGATTCGAGGGCCTTCTTGGTGTTGGCGGCGTCCTCTTCGGAGCCGAGCACCGTGTAGTAAATGGTTGCGTGCTGCAGGTCGTTGGTCACGCGGGCATCGGTGACGGTCACGAAACCGAGGCGGGGGTCCTTCACTCGGCGCTCGAGGGCCTTCGCCACGATGACCTTGATGCGGTCTGCAAGTCGTGCCGCGCGGGCTGCATCAGCCATGTGTTTCTCCTTGTCTGCGGTTGATGGGGCCGCCCGGGCCCCGGTTGGTTCCGGTTGGTTCCGGTGGATTTCGAAGCGGGGTGGGCGGTCGCCTCGAGATGTCGGTATCTCGAGGAGGGAATTCTAGATACAAAAATTCTATGGGTTGGGGGCAGGATGCGGAAAGCGCCCGCCCCCGCTCCCCCGCTCGCGGGCCTCCGGTCACGGAACCGGGTACCTGCGGGCGGGGTGCGGGTCACGGGCGCATCAGCATGGGAGCCTTAGACGCGCGGCTTCTCGCGCATCTCCCAGGTCTCGATAATGTCGCCTTCCTTGATGTCGTTGAAGGAGCCGAGGCCAATACCGCACTCGAAGCCTTCGCGCACCTCGGTGGCGTCGTCCTTGAAGCGACGCAGCGACTCGATGGTGAGGTTGTCCGCCACCACGGAGCCGTCGCGCACCAGGCGAGCCTTGGCGTTGCGCTTGATGACGCCGTCCTTGACGATCGAACCTGCGATGTTGCCCCACTTGGAGGAGCGGAAGACCTCGCGGATCTCTGCCGAGCCGAGCTCGACCTCCTCGTATTCGGGCTTGAGCATGCCCTTGACGGCCTGCTCGATGTCTTCGATCGCACGGTAGATGACCGAGTAGAACTTCATCTCGACACCCTCGCGGTCGGCCAGCTCGGCCACGCGCTCTGCCGGGCGGACGTTGAAGCCGATGATGACCGCGTTGTCCACGGTTGCCAGGTTCACGTCGTTCTGGGTAATAGCACCCACACCGCGGTGGATGACGCGCAGCTGAACCTCGTCGCCACCGGCGTCGATCTTCATCAGGGACTCTTCCAGTGCTTCCACGGCACCGGAGACGTCACCCTTGATAATCAGGTTCAGGGTATCCATCTTGCCCTCGGCCACGGCGGCGTCGAAGGACTCCAGGGTGACGCGCTTGCGACGCTTAGCCAGCTGGGCGTTACGGTCGGCTGCCTCACGCTTCTCAGCGATCTGGCGGGCGGTGCGCTCTTCCTCGGTGGAGAGGAAGGTGTCACCTGCGCGCGGCACGGTGGACAGACCCAGCACCTGCACGGGGCGGGAGGGGCCGGCTTCCTTCACGGCCTGGCCGTTCTCGTCGAACATTGCACGAACGCGACCGTGTGCAACACCGGCAACGATAGCGTCACCGACGTGCAGGGTACCGGACTGAACCAGGACGGTGGAAACCGCACCGCGGCCCTTGTCCAGGTTGGCCTCGATGGCCACGCCGCGGGCTTCCTTGTTCGGGTTAGCGGTCAGCTCGAGCACGTCGGCGGTCAGGGTGACCGCCTCCAGCAGCTCGTCGATGTTGGTGCCGTTGCGTGCGGAGACGTCCACGAACATGGTGTCGCCACCGTACTCTTCGGGGATCAGACCGTACTCGGTCAGCTGGCCGCGAATCTTCTCCGGGGAGGCGCCTTCCTTATCGATCTTGTTCACGGCCACCACGATCGGCACGTTAGCTGCCTGGGCGTGGTTCAGTGCCTCAACGGTCTGAGGCATCACGCCGTCATCCGCTGCGACCACGAGGATGGCTACGTCGGTGACCTTCGCACCGCGGGCACGCATAGCGGTGAACGCCTCGTGACCGGGGGTATCGATGAAGGTGATGGCGCGGTCTTCGCCCTCGACGGTGGTGTGGACCTGGTACGCACCGATGTGCTGGGTAATGCCGCCGGCCTCACCCTCGATAACGTTGGTGTGGCGGATGGCGTCCAGCAGGCGGGTCTTACCGTGGTCGACGTGACCCATGACGGTCACGACCGGGGGACGAATCTCCAGAACGTCCTCGCCCTCAGCCTCAAGCTCTGCCTCAAGGTTGATGTCGAAGGACTCGAGCAGCTCGCGCTCCTCGTCCTCGGGGGACACAATCTTGATGACGTAGCCCAGCTCGGCGCCCAGCAGCTCGAAGGTGTCCTCGTCGAGGGACTGAGTCTGGGTAGCCATCTCGCCCAGGTGGAAGAGCACCGTAATCAGCGAGGCCGGGTTTGCGCCAATCTTCTCGGCGAAGTCCATGATGGAGGCGCCGCGACGCAGACGAATCTCGGTCGAGCCGTCGCCGCGAGGAACAACCACGCCACCGGGTGCCGGTGCGTTCAGCTGTTCCTGCTCGTGACGGCGAGCTGCCTTCGACTTGCGGCCCTTACGCTTGGAGCCGCCGCGACCGAATGCGCCCTGGGCGTTGCCGCGGCCGCCGGGGCCGGGACGACCCGGACCGCGGTTGAAGCCGCCGTTACCGCGACGTGCGCCGCCGCCGTTACCGCCACCGTTGTTGGAGCCGGATGCGCCGCCACCAACGTTGGATACCTTCGGCATCATCGAGGGGTTCGGGCGTGCACCACCGGAGGAACGCTGTGCACCAGGACGTGCGCCACCTGCGGGGCGGGGACCGCCGTTACCACCGGGACGTGCGCCACCTGCGGGACGGGGGCCACCGTTACCACCGGGACGTGCGCCGCCCGCGGGACGGGGGCCGCCGTTGCCGCCGGGACGACCGTTGCGTGCCGGGCGGGGACCGCCTGAACGCTGGGAGTCGCCACCATTGCGCTTCATGCCCTGCTGGGGTGCGAAGGGGTTGTTACCGGGGCGCGGGCCGGGCTTGGGGCCGGGCTTCGGAGCGGCGGGCTTGGGTGCTGCCGGCTTCGGAGCGGCCTCGGGGCGGGCCATACCCTGCTGCGGGGCAAAGGGGTTGTTGCCGGGGCGGGGGCCACCGGGCTTGGGTGCTGCAGACTTTGCGGCCGGCTTCGGAGCGGCCGGCTTGGCGCCGGGCTTCGCTGCGGGCTTGGGAGCCGACTGTGCGGCTGCAGGCTTGGGTGCTGCCGGCTTTGCGGCGGCGGGCTTCGCGGCCGGCTTGGGAGCCGGCTTCGCTGCCTTAGCCTCTGCCGCGGGAGCGGACTGCTTGGCGGGGTACGCCGCGCGCAGCTTCTTCAGCACCATGGGGTTCAGGGTGGAGGAGGAGCTCTTGACGAACTCGCCCATCTCCTTGAGCTTGGCGATAACTTCCTTGGAAGGTACGCCTACCTCTTTAGCAAACTCGTGTACTCGAGGCTGAGCCAAATTTTCTCCTATCCCGGTCCGCACCGGGATAGGTGCGGACTCTAATGTGTACGGGGTGCGCGCCGAGGGGCACGCCAATTCGTGAAGTTACCGGTGGGTGAGCACGGGAAGGTACTCATTTCGCGGCACTCATTAGATATCCATCAGTTTTCTGACTCGCTTTCAGATAAGAAGTCGTCAAACTCGTTGACTTACAGAGGGCATATACCCGAAAAGCGTCTACGAGGGGGTCGAGTCCGCAATCACGGCTCGAATCTGCTCGCAGCACGCCTGCAGCTGGGTTGCAGGGACCGCTTTTTTGAAGGCGCGCGCCAGACCGTTCTTCTTCTGCAGAGCGGCTACGCACTTTTCGCTCGGGTGAATCCAAGCGCCTCGTCCGGGCATAGTTCCCGCCACATCGGGCTGATAGGGCGGGGTGTCCGCCTGCTCGGTAGCAGACGTGACGGGTATGCGGGCGATGCGCAGCAGGTTGCGCTGTTCATCGCGGGCACGGCATCCGATGCAGGTGCGGACCGGTCCTTCAAACGCTTCGGAGGTTGCGGTGAGGTCGTGATCGCTCATGGTCCTCTCCCCTCTCTAGCGTGTGTGCAGAACCGTGTTCGCGGTGCATTCGTGATGCTCATTCCGGTGTGTGCGAGGGCGCGTTAAAGCGCCCGGTTACACACCGGCACATCTTAATAGTGTATCCCGTTTTTAAGAATCATGGGCAAAACTGTGACGCAGGCGCAAGAACACCGGGCACGTACCTGCCCGATATCTTGCGCCTGCATCAAAAGGATATGCCGCGGGATACGCCCCTCACCGGGGCTAATGCTTATTCAGCGTCCTGTGCGGACTCTTCTTCTGCTTCTTCAGCCAGGCTACGAGCCACGCGAGCCGCAACCTCTTCCTCAGCACGAACCTGAGCGTACTTAGACTCGGAGAGAATATCGATACGCCAGCCGGTCAGCTTCGCTGCCAGACGTGCGTTCTGACCCTCACGGCCGATAGCCAGGGACAGCTGGTCATCCGGAACCACGGCACGAGCGGAGTACTCACGCGGGTTCGCGATAATGACCTCGGTGACCTTCGCCGGGGACAGCGCCGCAGCGATGAAGGTTGCCGGATCGGTCGAGTAGTCGACAATGTCAATCTTCTCGTCGTTCAGCTCGGCAGCAACCGCACGCACGCGGGCACCCATATCGCCGATGCACGCACCCTTAGCGTTAATGGTCGGGTTCTTCGCGGACACCGCAATCTTGGAGCGGTGACCAGCTTCACGTGCGATGGAGTTAATGGAAACCAGGCCCTCAGAGATTTCGGGAACCTCGTGCTCGAACAGGCGCAGAACCAGGTTCGGGTGCGAACGAGAAACCACAATCGAGGGACCCTTCGGGCCGCGGCGAGCCTCAACCAGGTAGGCGCGCAGGCGGGTACCGTGCGGGTACTTCTCGCCCGGAACCTGTTCGTTGCTGGGCAGAACAGCTTCAACGGTGCCCAGGTCAACCTGAACCATACGCGGGTTGTTGCCCTGTTGAATCACGCCGGACACCAGGGTGCCCTCACGGTCCTTGAACTCGCCCAGAACGGATGCGTCCTCAGCGTCACGCAGACGCTGCGAGAGCACCTGACGGACGGTTGCGGCAGCGATACGGCCAAAGTTGTTCGGGGTATCGTCGAACTCGTCAATCTTCTGGTTATCCTCATCAAGTTCAGGAGCCAGAATGACAAACTCGCCGGTGGTGTGGTCGATGACGGCACGAGAGCCCTTAATAGCGCCGGGCTGCTTCATGTACGCGAGCAGCAGGGCGTTCTCAACCAGGGTGAAGAGCTCCTCCATGACGAGA
>ERZ1674201.210-NODE-210-length-10753-cov-14.477379_pt1 | contig 10753 bp, 7 predicted proteins | sample MGYA00581114_ERZ1674201 | MGnify/ENA primary metagenome ERZ1674201 (study PRJEB41354, sample SAMEA4873309) | human saliva metagenome | biome: human-associated habitat [ENVO:00009003]; feature: mouth environment [ENVO:08000002]; material: saliva material...
GAGTATACTTGTCACCCAAAAATTTCTTTAGCATCTTATTCATAAGTTTATCTTTTAGCCTTAACTGCCTTGAAGTATAAAATAATAAGGGGTCCTTGGATGATTGACATCGTCTCTTTCAAATAGTTGCAGTCCCTCAAAGAAGACATTGTCATCATTGACCAGCTTGTCACAGACATGATTATGAATCTTATAAATGAGTTCAGATACTGTGAAGTAGCTACCATTGTCTGCTTGCAGGAACACTTTTTCTTCCCTTGACTCTTCCAGTTCATCGTCCCAATGTTCGTACTGCACCAGGATACGACTGCCAATCAGCTTCAGTTCGTCCGTCCAGACACCAGGGGTGTATTCTCCAGTGATTTCTTCATTATACGCTTGCAATTCGTCTGCAAACGCAGCCAACGAATAATATCTCTGTTGCCTGAAGCTCCATGCAATGCCGCATAGCAATTCTTTTGGGAATCCTGTACGCTGGTCTGTTTCCATAGGCTTTATCTGCTGGACTTCTTCTGGCAAGGCATCTGTAAAGAGACGGCCCGTATCCTTGCCGTATTTCAAAGCCAAGTCATAATATGACATACTGGCATCCTCGCCAATCATATCGTAGATGGTCTTACGAAGCTCTGGCAACAGGCGGAGGTCGTGATAGTTTATCCTATCACTATAGGCCTTATATCCTTGCAGCAGCAAAGCACTGGAGTAGTCTATGCTACCTGACTTCGACCCCCTGATTTTATATTCTTCTTCCTGCTGGCGGGATAATTCCGTCCGAAATTTGAGCTCTCCACGTACAAGGTAGACCCCATCGTCATAGTTCAGAAAGAACTCAGGAAAGTCTAAGGTGTGGAAATCAACTGCCTCATAGGCATAATGCGTCCAGTCAAATCCCTGTCTGTTCCGTCTTTTGAAGCTGCTCTTATAGATGAAGCTGCCGGGAATGATAAATTCCCGACTATGTAATTCAGGTGTATCGGATATTTCTTTATACACAGCGACCAGATAACAGTCTGAGAAGAAATCAAGAGCGCTATCCTTTCCAACCTGTTTCGTTAGCCGGCTAATATCCACAAGAATCTTGCTAAAAAAGTATTTCTTGTAATAATCATTATAGACATAAAAAATATCACCTTCTTTTATCTCTTTCTCAGCATGGGTTATGCCCCTGTTTAGCTTGATTGCCATAAATTTTCTTTGTTACTTCATTACATTTATTTTGCAATTTATCAATACCACCATATTTATCAACTAAAGTTTCCCACCCTAATAAATAGATAGAAGAATAACAGTTTGTCGAATTTTCTTTGTAAATTAGTAATCGCTAAAGAACTGATTTTAAAGACAAGACAACAAAACTGTTATGGAAGCAAAAATAGAGAAAATAAGTGAGTTATCCAAACTTTTGAGTGTTAAAACTCGAATGAGTGATGATTTATTTCATCTTTTTGGCAAGTTTGGCATTGGTCACCTGTTATCTCGCCTGTCATTGGAGAAACAGGGCGGAGTTTCGGCTTCGCAAGCAACTTGTTAACTTGTCCACTCGTTGACTCGTCCACTTACCATGTTACTCTGTCTTTTATTTACCCTGTCTACAAGCAACTTGTTCACTTGTCTACTCGTTGACTTGTCCACTTACCATGTTACTCTGTCTTTTATTTACCCTATCTACAAGCAACTGGTTGACTCGTCTACTCGTTGACTTGTCTACTTACCATGTTACTCTGTCTTTTCGCAAGCAACTGGTTTACTTGTCTACTTGTTGACTTGTCTACTTTTCAACAAAAAAACTTCACAACCTTGCATTTTCAATAAATTTTGCTATATTTGCAAATTGTTTAATACATATGTATCACATGTTTGTTGAGATTATAGATATTTCATACTATGAGTTTAAGCTGTAGTCACTGTGTATGGAAGGCTCAAAAAGAGTTTTGTTTGTCCTTTTATATGATAGAGAAAGTGTTTCACAATCGGATTTAATAAGATCAGACTAAATATAACAAAGTTTATGAGTAAAAAGTTACTTATGTGTTTTGTCATGCTGTTTATGTGCGTAAGCGCAGCATTGGCACAAACTAAAATTTCGGGTACCGTAGTGGCTGCCGACGATAACGAACCCGTTATCGGTGCTACCATTATGGTCGTAGGCACCAAGTCGGGTGCAGTAACCGATGTTGATGGTAAGTTTTCGCTTACCACTGACGTTGCTAATCCTCAGATTACTGTGGGCTACATCGGTATGGCATCACAGACACTGAAGGGTACTACCGACATGAAGGTGGTGCTCAAGTCAAGCACTCAGACACTGAACGAGGTTGTTGTGACGGGTCTTACCCGTACCGACCGCCGTCTCTTTACGGGTGCAACGGACAAGGTTGATGCTGAGAAGGCGCGCCTGAGTGGTGTGGCAGATATCAGCCGTTCGCTTGAAGGTCAGGCGGCGGGTGTGTCTGTTCAAAATGTCAGCGGAACCTTCGGTACGTCTCCAAAGATTCGTATTCGTGGTGCCACCTCTATCTACGGTAGCAGTAAGCCACTTTGGGTTGTCGATGGTGTCATCATGGAAGATGCAGCCAATGTCGGTGCAGACGACTTGGCATCAGGTAATCCAGAGACGCTTATCTCTTCAGCAATAGCTGGTCTTAATGCCGATGACATCGAGAGTTTCCAGATTCTGAAGGACGGTTCGGCAACTTCTATCTATGGTGCGCGTGCGATGGCAGGTGTGATTGTCGTTACTACGAAGAAAGGTAAGCAAGGACAGGCACACATCAGTTATACCGGTGAGTTCACTACTCGCCTCGTTCCCTCTTATAGCAACTTCGATATCCTCGACTCAAAGGAGCAGATGGGTATCTACAGAGAGTTGGCAGACAAAGGTTGGCTGAACTTCTCAGAAGTACTCAATGGTAGCGAGTATGGTGTATATGGAAAGATGTACGAGCTGATTAACACGTATAATGCACGTACAGGGCGTTTTGCTTTAGAGAATACCACAGAGGCTCGCAACCGTTATCTACAGCGTGCAGAGTTCCGCAATACCAACTGGTTTAAGGAGTTGTTCTCATCTAATATTATGCAAAGCCACTCTATCAGCTTGAGCGGTGGTACACAGAAGTCAAACTACTATGCATCGTTCAGTGCATTGTTAGACCCGGGATGGTATAAGCAGAGCAACGTAAACCGTTATACGCTCAATGTGAATCTCACACAGCACTTGTCAGACAAGCTGTCGTTGAACCTCATTGGTGGTGCGGCTTATCGTAAGCAGCGTGCGCCGGGAACACTTGGTCAGGACGTTGACGTTGTAGGTGGTGAGGTGAAGCGTGACTTCGATATCAACCCTTATTCCTACGCAAGCAATACCTCACGTGTACTTGACCCATCAGCAACCTACGTAGCGAATTATGCACCATTCAACATCTTCAATGAGTTGAATAACAACTACATCGACCTCAACACACTCGATGCTCGTTTCCAATTGGAATTGAAGTATAAGCCTGTCAAGGGCTTAGAGTTGTCACTCTTGGGTGCATTCAAGTATATGGCTTCAACACAGGAGCATTTTGTGAAGGATGAATCCAATCAGGCATTGGCTTATCGTGCGATGTCAAACGGAATTATTCGCGATGCCAACAAGTATCTTTATAAGGACCCTAATAACCCTTACGTGTTGCCAATGACCGTGTTGCCATACGGTGGTTTGTATCATAAGGGCGATAACCGCATGAGCGATTATGACATTCGTGCAACGGCAAACTATAGTCACACCTTTGCCGAGAAGCATATCATGAACCTCTTTGGTGGTATGGAGTTGACGAGTATTGAACGTCAGCGCAATGCCTTCGAGGGTGCTGGTCTGCGTTATGATGCTGGTATGGTGCCATTCTATATCTATCAGTATTTCAAGCGTGCATTGGAGTCGGGCAATACCTATTATACTATCAACCCAACCAACTCACGCAGTGTAGCCTTCTATGGTAACACTACATACAGCTATCAGGGGCGTTACGTCTTCAATGGTACACTTCGTTATGAGGGTTCAAACCAGATGGGTCGTAACTCAAGCGCACGCTGGATGCCAACATGGAATGTGTCTGGTGCATGGAACGTACATGAGGAGAACTGGTTTAACAAGCTCTCTCCATTGAACAAACTCACCCTGCGTGCCTCTTACAGTCTTACGGGTACACCTCCAGATGCGTCTTATAGCAACTCAACCGCTATCATCACCGCTTCAACTCCTTTCCGTCTCTTTGCCGAAGATCAGGAACCACAGCTTGAACTGAGCGAGTTGGCAAACTCAACCCTTACCTATGAGAAGAAGAACGAGTTGAACCTTGGCTTCGATGCTTCACTGTGGAACAACCGTTTGGGTATCACCTTCGACTACTACACACGTAGAAACTTCGACGAGATTGGTCCGATGGTAACAGCTGGTTTGGGTGGTGAGATTATCCGTGCTGCCAACGTTGCCGAGATGAATTCTAATGGTCTTGAATTGAGTATCTCTTCTGTAAATATCAAGAAGAAGAACTTCTCTTGGACAACCAGCTTCATCTACTCTTACGCAACAACTGAGATTACAAAGCTTTTCAATCAAGGTAACGTGATGAGTCTTGTGAGTGGCAATGGTTTTGCGAAGAAGGGTTATCCTGCTCGTGCACTATTCTCAATCCCATTCATGGGCTTGAATAGCGATGGTATGCCAATGGTACTCAACGAGAAGGGACAGGTGACAACCGACGATATCAACTTCCAAGAGCGTACAAAGACCGACTTCTTAAAGTATGAAGGTCCTACCGACCCACCACATACAGGTTCGCTTGGCAATATGTTTACCTATCGTGGTTTCCGTCTGAACGTGTTCTTCACTTATGCCTTCGGTAATGTCGTACGCCTTGATCCTAAGTTCCGTGCACGTTATAACGACCTCGTTTCCATGACCAATGCTTTCAAGAACCGTTGGATGGCAGCAGGTGAGGAGAAAGAAACCGACGTTCCGGGTATCCTTTCAAAGAGCCAGTATATGGCAAACACCAATGTTCGCTTGGGTTACAACGCTTACAACTACAGCGATGCACGTATTGCAAAGGGCGACTTCATCCGCCTCAAAGAGATTTCTTTAGGCTATGACTTCCCTGCGCAGATGTTCCAGAGTAGCATGATCAAGAACGTATCGTTGAAGCTTCAAGCTACCAACCTCTTCCTGCTCTATGCTGACAAGCGACTCAATGGTCAGGACCCAGAGTTCTATAATGTGGGTGGTGTAGCATCGCCTATGCCAAAACAATTTACGTTAACAGTGAAACTTGGACTTTAAAACTTTATGAAGATGAAGGTCAAAAAATATATTCTATACTTGCCAGTGGCTGCATTAGCGTTAGCACTAACGTCGTGTAACGACTTTCTTGACAAGTATCCAGACAGCCGTATGGACCTTAAGAATCCTACGGAAGTGAGCCAGTTGTTGGTGAGTGCTTATCCACAAGCGCACCCAGCTTACCTCACTGAGATGTATTCTGACAATACTGACGAGCAGTTGCATAGTACTTGGAGTGCGTTCGACCGTTTCCAAGAGCAGGCTTATCAGTGGAAAGATATTGACGACGTGAGCAACACCGAGACCCCTTATCAGCTTTGGTCAGCGCATTATGCTGCTATCTCAGCTTGTAACGAGGCGATTGAATACATTGAGCGTACTGTCAAGGATGCTCAGTCAGAGGAAGACTATCGTGCACAGTTGGGCGAGGCTTTGCTTTGCAGAGCGTTCTCAATGTTCCAGTTGTCAACTGTCTTCTGTCAGGCTTACGACAAGACTACGGCTGCCAAAGAGTTGGGTTTGCCTTATCCAACAGAGCCAGAGAAGGTTGTTGGTAGATTGATAGAGCGTGGTACATTAGCTGAACTTTATCAGAAGATTGAGGCAGACATGCTGAAGGGTATTTCCCTTGTCGGTACAAAGTATGCAAAGCCTAAGTTCCACTTCACCAAGCAGGCGGCTTATGCTTTCGCAACTCGCTTCTATCTCTATGCACAGAAGTATGATAAGGCGGTGATGTATGCCAATAAGGTATTAGGCGAACAGCCAGCTGATATCCTCCGCAACTGGGCAGAGTGGAACCGATTAGGTCCAAGTGGTAACGTACAGCCAAACGCCTTCGTGAATGCAAGCAACAATGCGAATATCATGTTGTTGCCAGTTCCTTCACAGTGGGGTGTTATCAGTATTCCTATTCAGGCTGGTAGCAAGTATGCGCATGGCGAATTGATTAGTAAGAATGAAACCCTCCAAGCTCCGGGTCCATGGGGTGACAGTGGCTCAAGTTTGAACTATACCGTTCTATATAATAATGGTGTGTCAAAGTATTGCTTGCGCAAACTTCCTTACGTACCAAAGGTGATTGATGCAACTGCAGAGATTGGAGTACCTTACGGAGAGTATGCAGTGTTCAGCACAGACATCACCCTGCTTGAGCGTGCTGAGGCTTATGCCCTCTTAGGTCAGTATGACAAGGCATTGAAGGACATCAACACCGAGTTGACAGTCTTCTCAAAGAATAGAAAGCAACTCACACTTGCAGACATTCAAGACTTCTATGGTTCAATGGCTTATTACACACCAACAAAGCCAACACCAAAGAAGAAACTCAATCCATTGTTCACTGTTGAGGCTACCACACAGGAACCTCTCTTGCAGTGTCTCTTACAGTTGAAGCGATTAGTTACCATCCACGAGGGTTTCCGTCTGCAGGATGTTAAGCGTTATGGTATCACAATGTATCGTAGAAAGGTTGATGTGCAGTCAAACGTTACTGCCGTAACTGACTCTATGAAGGTTGGCGACCCACGCTTGGCTATTCAGTTGCCACAGGACGTCATCACAGCGGGTGTGAAACCTAATCCACGTAATAATTAAAACGATAGGTTATGAAAAAGTATTTATATTTGGTTGCGATCGCTCTTGTCAGTTGTGGCGCAGTCTTGTCTTCATGTAGTGATGACAAGATAAGCGGTGACTCTATCTTCTCAACGAAGGCTGTGGAGCGTAACGCCTTCGACCAGTGGTTGTACAAGAACTACACCATGCCTTATAATATAGACTTCCAGTATCGTCTGAAGACAGAGGAGACCGAGCAGGCTTACAACTTCGTTCCTGCCGACTCTGCAAAGACGGTGAAGTTGGCAATCCTCACAAAGTATATGTGGTTTGATGCTTATGCAGAGACCGTCGGACTTGACTTCATCAAGGAGAACGCCCCACGTATCATCTTAGTGACAGGTACTCCGGGTTACACACGTTATCGTACGGAGGTAATCGGTAGTGCTGAGGGTGGCTATAAGGTAAGATTAGGTAAGGTAAATGCTCTTACCGATGACCAGCTGAAGGACTATGGTAGTATGAATAACTACTATTTCCACACGATGCACCATGAGTTCATGCACATTCTTAATCAGAAGAAGCCTTACGATGAGTCGTATGATAACATCTCACGCTCTGACTACGTAAGTGGTAACTGGACTTCTATCCCTGACAAGAAGGCGCAGAGCATGGGTTTCGTATCGGCTTACTCTATGGAGAATCCTGCTGAGGATATTGCTGAACTTTACTCTATCTACGTGACCAGTACGCCAGAGGATTGGGCTACAATCATGAAGAATGCGGGTAACAAGGGCGGTACGATTATCAACAAAAAGCTGAAGATCATTCGCGAGTACATGAGCAATTCATGGAATGTTGACATCGAATTGCTGCGCAATGCGATCCTCAGAAGAGGTGGAAAGATTGGTACACTCGACCTGAACACACTGGAATAAGAGAATGGGCAGTGTACATATTATCAATAAATAAATAAACAAGGGCTTCTGACTTAGCCTGAAACTCCCCATGCAAGGGTGTGAGAGAGCACGAAAGACTAAGTTCAGAACCTGATAAAAGTAAATGAATACGCAAATGAAAAAGGTATATTTACTATTCATGGCTATCGTACTGACACTTTCTTTGCAATCGTGTCTACATGACGATAAGACCACTTTCGACCTCCCTGCGGCTGAGCGAATAGAGAAGAAGGTTGCTGACTATAAGGCACTTTTAGAGTCGTCAGAGGATGGTTGGGTAATGCAGTATTATACAGGAAAGAACTATAGCTACGGTGGTTATACGCTGTTGCTGAAGTTCAAGAATGGTCATGTTACCGCTATGGGTGACGTGAAGGACATTGAAGCAAAGGCTACTTCGGGCTACGATGTAGTGAAGGACTTGGGTCCTACCTTGTCATTCAATGAGTATAACGCAGTGATTCACCCATTGGCTGAGACTTGGTTGGGTAGTCCTGATGGTGCGCAGGGCGACTATGAGTTCTCTATCCTCCGTGCAACCAACGATAGTATCTTCCTGAAAGGACGTAAGTGGCACAATGAAATGGTGCTTACCCGTCTGCCAAAGGGTACTAATTGGGAGGAGTATATGCTTGGTCTTGCTACCGTAATGGAGGGTATGAATGTCGAGACCTACGACTTTGTCTTGGGCAATGACACCTTAGCACAGGGAACACTCACACAAGAGGTAAGACGTCTTAGCGTTACCTTGGGCGATAAGAAGTGGGAGATGCCTTATTGTACGACCAATACAGGTATCGTTCTTCGTGAACCTATCGTCATCGGTAACAAGAAATATCAGCACTTTACATGGAACGAAGAAGACCACTCGCTGACACAAGACGACCTTAAAATCATTCAGTTCTTGCCTAAGAGTCATAAGAATATCGACTTCTGGATTGGTGAATGGCAACTCAAGACCAACCTGCGTAAGCGTATCAAGCTTACCTTGGAGATGGGTTCTGTGGCAAATACGCTGAAGGGTAAGTTGAATATTAATAATATCAACTATGAGATTCTCTTGACTTACGACCCTGCTACGGGCCACCTCGAGCTTCCTGGACAGCCAGTTACCGACCCTACTTATAAGTATCCAGCAGGTATCGTAATGATTCCAGCATCGCAGAAGGAAGGTAAACTCTTCGGTGAAGGAAAGGGTAGCTTGTTCTTCACTTGGGACGAAGATTTGGAACGTGCTAAGGCTGAAGACAGTGGTCAGATTACAGGACATGCCGTTGACTCCTTCTTCGGCGTGGCTTATGGCGAAGACCTCCAGCCTGTCACCGATGCTCAAGGCAACTACGTATTTGCCTTCACATTGCCAAATATCCAGTACATGACGAAAATTAATTAATTATGAAGAAGTATATTTCTATATTCCTACTCGTTGCAGCTGCCGTTCTTGGGACGGCATGCAGCAACGATAATAACGAACTGCCTGAGTATGCTGCGGGATTGAAGGTCGTAAAGGCGCAGACGGCGTTCAACGTGATTGGTGGTACGAATGAGGTGAAGATGGCTTCTGAACCTGCTCAGGCTTATGCTCAGGATGCGTGGCTGACGGTTACGAAGAAGGCTGAGACGATCTTATTGACGGCTACTACCAATACCAGTCCACAGACGCGTAACACGCTCTTGGTTGTCAAGGACGCGCAGGGCGACTCTATCACCATTAATGTTCAACAAGAGGGTATCACCTTCGGACTCCCTGCTGGGCAGGATATCTTCACTGACGATAAGGCGGTGCAGAAGACAATGATAGCTACGGCTAACGTTCCTGTCACCTATACAACAACTGGCGACTGGCTTTCTGTTGCTGAGCAAGGTAGTGAACTGATCGTAAAGGCAACGGAGAATACTACGGGTAAGGCTCGTGTGGGATGGGTTATCGCTAAGGCTGCTGGCTTAGTTGACTCGCTGAAGGTGGTGCAGGCTTCATTGGCTGACTTCGTTGGCGAATACGAGCAGACAGCAAAGATGCGTAATGCTGACCGTACTTTGTCTAAGAAGACTTCTGACGTGCGTATCGAGGCAACGGGTAGCAATAAGGCGAACTTCATCGTTGATAACAAATACACATGGGCAGTAGACTTCATTCCTGGTAAGGGCTTCAAGATGACCAATGGTAAGGTCGTTGCTAAGAACGAGGTGCAGACAGGTGTTTACGAATACTTTATTTCTGTCATCGTGGCTGACGACTTTAGTAAGGAGCATGAGACGGCTATCAATGGTACGCAGGAAAGCATCCTCCTGTCTATCGACGATGCTGGCAACCTTGTCTTCAAGGAGGCTCAGAAGCTTGCCTCTGAGCAAACCTTCTCCTCTTACGGCTGGAACCGTTTCTCCGATTCTAAACCAGTCATGGGTGCCTACCGTGGTATCGGTGAGGTATATGTGCAGCCAAAACTTACACGGAAGTAGGGGTTGTTCAAGTAGACAAGTTGACGAGTAGACGAGTTAACAAGTTGCTTGTAGACAGAGTAAATAAAAGACAAAGTAACATAAGAACATATTAAGTTGACGAGTTAACGAGTCGATAAGTTGCTTGTAGACAAAGTAAATAAAAGACAAAGTAACAGATAAACATATTTTAGTTGACAAGTTAACTAACAAGCTGACGAGTGAACGAGTTTTTAACTTGTTCACTCGTTTTCTTTTTGCTAATCTATTATCCTTTCTCACAAGCATCTTGTCCACTTGTCCACTTGTTTAACTCGTCCACTTACTTCCTTAAAAACCTTCAAATTCTTTCCAATGTTTGCAGAATTGGAAAGAATTGGAGTGAATTGGAAAGGTTGATGACTTGAAATATAATTTATAATATTGCTGTCCGGTAAACCTTTTCCACATATAAAAGTTAAGGGCTAAAATCCGT
>ERZ1674201.211-NODE-211-length-10741-cov-9.082351_pt1 | contig 10741 bp, 5 predicted proteins | sample MGYA00581114_ERZ1674201 | MGnify/ENA primary metagenome ERZ1674201 (study PRJEB41354, sample SAMEA4873309) | human saliva metagenome | biome: human-associated habitat [ENVO:00009003]; feature: mouth environment [ENVO:08000002]; material: saliva material...
CTTCAGGGAGGGCGAGTCGGTGTGCGCACCCAGCACGCGGTAGCCGCTTGCCTTCTGCGCCTTCGCGCCACCGGCCCAGGCGATAATCGCACCGTCGCGGACGACGAAGTGGCGGCCGGTTGCGACCTGCGGCTCCCAGGCCTCGGTTTCGACCAGTTCGGTGAACCCGGCGGCCTGCAGGCGACGCGCCACCGTGCGCGCGGCGAGGTAGGAGACCGGCGACTCCGCCACAAATGCGGCGAGGTCTTCAATATTCTTTACAGCATCAACAGTCATGGTTTAACCCTACCTTTTCTTGGGTGTTGACGGGGTGAGTCGGGGTGAAAGTCCAGATGGGGCCCGGATGGGGCGGCGGCGGGCAGATAGTCGGGCAAAGGCTACCCGCCGCATGCGCTAGGTATCGCGGGCCCCGGCCATCGCAGACCCTAGTTATCAACCTTGAGCGGTTGCGTTTCACGTGAAACCTCGCCGCGGCGAGCGCGTGCGTTGAAGATCAGGCAGGCGAGCACCACGTACAGGCCCTCCAGCGCGATGCCCTGCAGCGCATCCATGGGGGCCACGCCCTCGGAGGCGAAGGGGTCCAGACCCGCCACAAGAGAGAGCAGCAGCAGGGTCACGTTATTGGCCACGTGCAGGCTGACGGAGGCCTCCAGGCCGCCGGTGTACCAGCACAGGAACCCGGCGTACACGCCCATCGCAAAAACGAAGCCCAGGCCCCACGCATCGTAAGTGTGGGAGAACATGAAGAGCGCCGCCGGCAGCACAATCGGCAGCCAGGGAGTGCGAATCCAGCGGCCCAGCGTCTGCATCATGAACCCGCGGTAGGCGAGCTCCTCCGCGTAGCACTGCACGGGCACCAGAAGCAGGATTAGCACCACAATAACCCAAAATTCAACCTGTGAAGGTTGCGAATAACGGTAATCGGGCAGGGATGCACCGCTCACCGCCACCATCACTGCGTAGTAAATACCGTAAATCACGAAGCCCAGGCCCAGGTACGGCAACAGGAGCGAGCGGCGCAGGCGGCCCGCCACAGAGTGAATCAGGCCCCAGGGCTTCGGGCCCACCACCAGGCGCGCCAGAAAGAGCGAAGGCACAATGGCGATGAGCGAGAGGAAGGTCAGGGCGAACAGCGCCGGGTGCTCCATAACAAGGGAGCGGTTCTCGGTAATCTCGCGCAGGGAAAGACCCGAACCCATAGCAGCCGCGGCCATGAGGAGCGACAGCATGAGGGACAAGCCAATGAAGACGACGACGCCGAGCAGGCCCTCCAGCAGGGGCGAGTACCAGCGGGTCTCCGGGTCGGCGTGCGAAAGACGATGGTAGGCCAGGCCGTCGGTACGGGAGGAGCGGCCCGAGGCTGCGGGGCCGAACGGTGCTTGCGGGGATGCGGGGGGCGGCGTTGTGTTCATACCTTAATCCTAGCCGGGCAGCTCGGGCGGATACCGGCACGAGGTGTCACGGGAGCGGGGGCTCCTGCCGTTCCGGTTGCATCGCGCACCACACGCAAAACCCTCAACCTAAGCTCAAACCCCAATCTTGAACCGCGGATTAACGCAGAATGTTACGAAAGTGAAGAGTATGCCGTGAATCCTCTCAAAAACGACCAGGCAAGGCTTTTGACCCATAAAGCTGTGCCATAATTTGAAGCGATAATACACGTCATATACATAGTCGCTGATGACCGCTCTTCCGGGGTGTTTTCAGCACCAGAAAGGCTGCTTTCTTATGGCACTCGTCTTCAACCCGCCGCCCAATTGGCCCGCCCCGCCCGCAGGCTGGACCCCTACCCCTACCTGGCGCCCCGACCCGGCCTGGGGTCCCGTTCCCGATGGCTGGCAGCTGTGGGTCGAAGAGCCCGACCCCGAGCCCATCGATGCCGATGACGCTCCCCTGGAGCCGCTCATTTCGGAAGAGTCCGCCGAGGCGCTGGGCGCCTCCGAGCCCGCCGCCGAGGCACCCGCAGAACCCGTTGCGGAGCCTGCTGTTGAGGCGACCGAGATTTCCGCAGAGGTTCCGGTTCCGGTCGGGGAGGCTCCCGCAGAGCCCGTCGCGGCCGAGCCCATCGCGACCGAGCCCATCGCGACCGAGCAGTCCGGGGCAGAGTCGGCTGAAGCCGAGCAGACCGAAGCCGAGCAGACCGAGGCAGAGCCGAAGCCCATGCGCTACCTGACCCCGGTGCCGATTCAGGAGACCGCTCTACCCCGAGAGGTGCTGAACCCCGCCGGCGAAGCCCCCGCCGCAGAGGCTCCCGCAGAGCCCGTTCAGGAGACCCCCGCGGAGCCTGTTGCTGAGCCTGTTGCTGAGCCTCTTTCCGAGGCAGCGGCACCGGTCGAAGAGGCCCCCGCAGAACCCGTCGTATCCGAGCAGATTGTGGTCGAGCAGGTTGTTGCCGAGGTGGCCCCCGCCGCCCCGACGATTCCCGTGGCCCCCGTCTCCGCAGACGTTCCCGCGGAGCCCGTTGCCGAGGCAGTAGCACCCGCCGAGCCGGTTGAGGAGCCCGCCCCCTCCGAGGCTTCCCTGCCCCACTCCGTCGAGAACTCCCCGCTGATTGAGTTCCACTCCTCGCCCGAGCAACCCGCACAGGCCCCCGAGGCAAGCGCCCCGGCCCCCGCCGACGTCGCGGCTCCCCAGGCCTTCGCCGCCCAGGAGTTTGCTCCGCAGGCTCCCGCGGGCCAGGAATTTACCGGTCAGGACTTTGCGGGTCAGGACTTCGCGGGCCAGCAGAACCCGCACCAGGGTGCCGCCGATTCCTTCGGCGGCCAGCCCGGCCAGTTCCAGGGTGAGCAGTTCGCCCCGCAGCACGGCGGCCAGCCCGGCCAGTTCCAGGGTGAGCAGTTCGCCCCGCAGCACGGCGGCCAGCCCTACAACCCCTACCAGCCCGCCGGTCAGACCGGCCAGACCGGTCAGGCAAGCCATGCAAACCAGTCCGGTCAGGCAGGTCAGCAGGGTGGCCAGCAGGCTCAGCCCGCCGCAGCGTTCAACCCCTACGTCCCCCAGACGGATTCCGCGCCTCAGCACGAGCCGCAGAACTCCCAGCCCTCCGAGACCGAGACCAAGAAGAAGGGCCCATTCGGCGGCAAGCTTCTGGGCATCATCGGTGCCACGCTGGCCCTGCTGATCGTCCTCATCCTGGTCATCGTGATGCTCCTGCCGCGCGGCGGCTCGGGCTCCTCCGACCGCTCGAACCAGGCGGACGGCACCTCCACCTCGGCGAGCGCCCAGTCTTCGGACGGCTCGTCCTCGACCACCGCGTCCGAGGCGAAGCTACCCGAGGGCGAGTACAAGGAGTACAAGGAGACCGTCACCGAGGATAAGAAGAACATCGACATCGAAAAGGTGAAGGGCGACGCCTCCAAGGGCATCGTCTACTACGAGTTCAAGCCCTCGGACGACCTGAGCAGCCGCGCCTACATCACCAGCCTCACCGAGAAGGGTGAGATTTCCACCGGCCTGAGCGTCATCGATATGACCGTCGACCGCACCCCCATCCGCGGCACCGCGTGGCTGGATACCACCAACCCCTCCAGCCCCACCCGCAAGCTGGAGCTCAACGGTAAGGGCGAGTGGCTGATTCGCGTGTACGACGAATCCTCCGCACCGAACTACGCCAAGGGCGAGAAGTTCCACACGAACATGAACTACTACGCCTTCACCTACGACGGTGGCGAGTCCACCATGGAGTTCGAGGCGAAGGGCCTGGACAGCAAGCGCGGCTTCGCGCTGCTGAGCGCCAGCCGTAGCGACGTCATGTTCGGCACCAGCGTGGCGAACATGAAGAGCAGCATGGAGTGGAAGAGCACCGGCAAGAACCTCCTGCAGGTGCGTAGCACCTCCTCGGCTGACTGGAGCATCGGCACCCACTAGCCGCCCGTAGCCCGTGGCGGCACGCCGGAAGAGCCCCCGCAATCCCTATCGGATGCGGGGGCTCTTCTGCGTCTGCGGTCTTCCGCGGCCGCGGGTCGCGACGGTTTCTAGTATGCGGCGCCCAGGGCGGTCACGCGTTCCCCCTCGCGGGCTGCGGCGCGATTAATCTGCTGGCGGTGCACCAGGTACACGAAGAAGGTCACCACCGTGAACACGTACATGAACTGGTACGGGGACGTGCCCGCCATGAGGCCCAGCGAGCCCTCGGGCACCATGAGGATGTTATCCGAGCTGAAGTGCGGGGCGAAGGCCAGCACAATCCAGTACGGGGAAATGTACATGCCCGCCAGCGCCACGCTCACCGTGATAACGCCGAGGGTCGCAATGAACGAGCTTGCCCACCGGTAAAACAGCGGGAAGATTTCCACGACGACGGCGGCTAGCATCAGCGGGTACCAGGTGTTGTGGTGCGACCAGCTAATCGGCGAGATCTGCAGCATCATGAAGGCCGTCAGCGCCAGCTGCGACACGACCGCTCGGGCGCGAATCAGCGGGATCAGCAGAACGGCCGTCACCAGAACGATGAGCAGGGTCAGGGCCACCTGCACGGTCGACAGGGCGGTTGCGGTCAGATGGTGCTGCAGGCCCGCGTGGGTGAGGGTGCCCATGATAGACACGTTATCGAAGTAGCTGAACCAGCCCACGCGGGAGGTTTCGCGCAGCGCCTGGAACCAGTAAATCGTCGATTCTTGGGGTACGACGAGGTACGCGATACCCACGGTTGCCGCGAAGCTTAGGGCCGTGGTGATAAGCCCCTTCCAGTCCTTACGCATGAGCAGCAGCAGGCCGAAGGCGAGCGGGGTGAGCTTAATGCCGGCGGCAATACCCAGCAGCACACCGCGCGGCACGCGGGTGGCCGGGCGCATGAAGTCGGCCAGGATTAGGGCGAGGATAATCGCGTTAATCTGCCCGAAGTGCGTGGTGAGGCGCCACGGGCCGCAGGCCCAAATGAGGGCCGCCATGAGCGAGACCATGCCCCAGGAGCTCAGGTACTTCTGCAGGGGCAGACGCCAGGCGCGGCTACGCGCGTAGGAGTACAGGGCGTAGGCGCATACGTAGCTGAGCACGCCGATGATGACGGTAATCAGCATCATGCTCTGCGGTTCGGTGAGGAACGCGAGCGGGTAGAAGAGCAGGGCCGCAAACGGCGGGTAGGTGAAGGGCAGGCCGCGCGTGCGGAAGCTGTAGAGCTGCAGTCCGTCGGGGCCGTCGGCCAGGGAGACCGCGCCCAGTCGGTAGACGTAGATATCGTCGGCGGCTGCGTGGGTGACGTAGTTGAGGGCGTAGGCGGCCACCAGGATGAACACCAGGTGCGCCCAGATATCGCCGCCGCGGAAGAAGCGTTCGCGCAGGCTGAGAATGCGTTCGGACGCTTCAGAGCGGTCAGCTACCTCGGGGCGGTCCTTCGGCTTCGCGGCCGGGGTGGGCTCGGCGGGCTCGGCAGCCTGGGCGGACTCGGTAACCACGGCAGCCTCGGCGGAAGGTGCGGAGGCCGAGGCCCACGGGATAGCGGGCGCTACCGCCCCGGTATTCTTCTCTATGTTCTTTTCAGTACTCTTCACGGGAGTCTTTTCTAGTTCCTTCTCACGGCTCACGCGGTTGCTTCCCGAGAAGCATCGGTACGTACAGATTCGGTGCGCTCGGTGACCAGGACGCGGGCACCCCACCAGCCCAAGGGAGCATCGCCGCGCACGGAACCGTACTGCACGGGCTCAACCTGCGCGCCGCGCACCGGGGCACTCAGCGAGGCTACCGACCAGAGCATCATCGTCACCCACAGGCAGAACGCCGGAATCGCCGATACCGCCAGCGCACCGGCGGCAAGGTGCTCCATGTCGTCCATGGAGCCGTGCATCCACGAGGCGATACGCATCGGGGAAATGTACAGGCCCAGCACGGCGACCCAGGCAAAGCACGCGGCGCTCACACGCAACCAGGCCGGCTGCGGGGCGAAGTAGGTGGGGAACGCATCCAGCACCAGCACAACCGCCAGCAGGGGCAGCAACACGTTGTGGTGCGACCAGCTAATCGGCGAAAGCGCCACCATGAGAGAGGCGGTCACCGCCACCTGCGCCAGGGCCGCGCCACGGCGTTCCAGCTGGTACAGCAGGCCGGCGGTGAGCACGATGCTCACGAGCGCCAGAGCGTAGTAGACGGGCTTCGCGGCACCCTCGGACAGGCCGAAGTGCAACAGCCAACCCTGAATCGAAATGTTATCCACATAGTTCAGGCCGCCCACGCGCGAAGGGTTCGTCAGCGCCGAGAACCAGAATTCCGGTGCCTCCTTGGGCATCAGAATGAAGCCCAGCGCAATCGTGGCGAAGAAGGTCGCACCCAGGGTTGCGATGCCCTTCCAATCGCGGCGCACCAGCAGGATGAGGCCGAACACGAGCGGAGTGAGCTTCACGCCGCCGGCAATGCCGATCAGCACGCCGCGCGGCACGCGGGTCGCCGGACGCACAAAATCGGCCAGAATCAGCGCGGTAATGAACGGGTTGATCTGAATCAGGTCGATGGTGCGCTGCCAGGGACCCGCCGCAACCACCAGAAGGGTCAGCACGGCGATAGTTCCCACGCGGCCAAAGTACCGCTGCAGGGGCAGTTCGCGACCGCGCGCATTGACGTAGTTGTAGATGATGGCGGAAAGCCACCAGGCCACCACCACGGACCCCAGCACCATGAGCACCTTACCGACGACCAGGGGCATGAACGCGAAGGGCAGGAACAGCATCGCCGCAAACGGCGGGTAGGTGAACGGCGGCTTAATCATGCCGTGATCGTTCAGGGTCGGGGAGTACAGGTCCTGGGTGAACCCCTCGTTATCGAAAATGGTCATGGCGCCCAGGCGGTAAATGGAGAAATCCATGCCGCTGGCGGGGTCGCTCAGGATTCGGAGCAGGAAATTGGCGCCCACCGCCAGGAGCGCTAGGACGGCAATAACGCCCCAAATCGGGGTTTTGGATTCGGTTCTGGCCACGAGATGTCCTTACTGTGGGGTTTAGCTGCGGATCCCGGCGCGGGGTGTTTCGGATGCCCCGTGAGAGTGCGGGGCATCGGCGTTTTCAAGCCATAACAGTGTATCGCGAAGCGCGTGTATCCGATGCATCAGGGCGCAGATTCACAGGCTTCAGGAGGCGGGCCGCAGAGCGCATTTATACGCACGTACTGTCTTCAAAATTGGTACAACTGGGGCAATATAATGGATTTATATGGCACTCGACGCGCCCTTCGCGGAGTCTAGCGGATGCGGAGCGCCCCCGAACACACCGACGTACCGACGTGAACAACCAGCAGTGAAAGCAGTGATTGCGTGAGCGAACATCTCGGCACCCCATCTGACGGCGAGAAACCCAACGGCGGCGAGCGCCCCGATGCAACCGGCGGCGGCAAGCCCGACGGCCAGCGTCCCCGAAGCCTCGGCGGCCTGAGCATCGGCGCACCCGGCGGTTCAGCAAACGGTGCGGCAGACGGTGCGGCCGTCTCCGGAGGCGGCTCCTCCGGGCTGAGCATCGGCATGCGCCCGGCCGGCGTTCCCGGCGCTTCCCTCACCACCGAAGAGATTGCGCGCCGCGCATCCGGCCGCGGCACGTGGCATCGTCGCGCCTCGAAGCCCGTCTCCTACTGGATGTTTGCCCTCATCGCAGCGCTTCTGCTGCATCGCATCATCCCCAATAGCGGCTGGCTGATGGTGCACATGGTGACCCTCGGCCTGATTACGAACTCGATTCTGATTTGGTCGCAGCACTTCACCGAAGCGCTCATGAAGATCAAGATCCCCGACGAGCAGCGCAAGGTTCAGGTGGGCCGCATCTTCACCCTGAACGCGGGCATCGTGCTTCTCATGGTAGGCATGGTTGGCCAGCTGAGCGTGCCGGGCCTGTACGCCTGCACGGTGATTGGTGCCCTCGTCATCGGCGCGATGGTGGCCTGGCACGGCGTCTACCTGATGGGCCAGGTACGCCGCGCCCTGCCCTCCCGCTTTGGCGTGACAATTCGTTTCTACATCGTTGCGGCCCTGCTGCTGCCCCTGGGCGCCCTGCTCGGCGCGATGGTGGCCTACCCGAGCCTGAACGGCACCCTGCACTCGCAGTTTTTGCTCGCCCACGAGGCCGTGAACGTGCTCGGATTCGTTGGTATCACGGTGGTTGGCACGCTGGTGACCTTCTGGCCGACCATGCTGCGCACCAAGATGGTGGATAGGGCGCTTGCCCACAGCGTGCGCGCCCTGTACCTCATGTGCGGTGGCGTTGCGTTGACCCTGGTCGGTGCGCTCTTCGGGTTGCGCCCGGTGGCCGTGGCCGGCCTCGTGGTGTACCTGCTGGGCCTGCTGCTCGTGGCCGGGGTGATGGTTCGCACCCTGCGCACCAAGCGCCCGAACGAGTACCCGCCCATGAGCGTGGGTATGGGCTTCTGCTGGTTCCTGGTGGGCGTTGTGGCGACCATCGTCATGGTGGCGACCACCCCCTTCGCGCTGCTGGATATGCGCGCCGTGACCCCCATCTTCGTGGTTGGCTTCCTGCTTCAGGTGCTGCTCGGCGCGATGAGCTACCTGCTGCCGCAGCGCATGGGTGGCGGCCCGGCGGTGGTGCGCGCATCCAATAAGGAATTTAACCGTTTCGCGGCGGCCCGCGTGACCGCCGTGAACCTGGCCCTGCTCGTCTTCATGATGCCCGGCGCGGCGGTGGGCCAGTCCGTTAAGATTGCCGTCGCCGTCGTGGGTGCCCTGGCCCTGGCCGCGTTCATTCCGCTCATGATTCGCGGTGTGAAGGCTTCGGTGAGCGCCCGCAAGGAGATGATGGCGGCCCGCGCCCGCGGTGAGAAGCCCGCCTTCAACCAGGAGGCGCTCACCCCGGAGCCCGTCCCGCACGCCAAGCAGAGCTTCCAGGCGGCCCTGGCCGTGGCCATGGCCTTCCTGCTGGGCTTCGCGGTGAACCCCTCCGCGCTGAACCTCTCGGCCCTGCCCACCCTGAACGCCGGCTCGCAGACGGTCACGCCGACCGGACAGACCACCACCGTGCAGGTGAAGGCAACCAGCAACTACCGCTTCACCCCCGCCGAGGTGGAGGTGCCCGCCGGTAACCGCCTGGTCGTCGAGGTCACCAACGAGGATCAAGGCATGACCCACGACCTGACCTTCGATAACGGTGCAACCACCGGCACGATCAACCCCGGCGAGACGAAGAGCGTGGACGCCGGCGTCATGACCGCCGATACCGAGGCGTACTGCTCCGTGGCGGGCCACCGCTCCCTGGGCATGGTCCTCCAGGTGAAGGTGACCGGCGCGTCCTCGCAGCAGGTGGCTTCCGGTGACCACACCAACCACAACCACGCCGCGACGGGTAACGTCCCGACCCTCATGACGGTCGCGAACGGCAAGATTGACATGTCTGCGGCGCCCGGCAGCGGCTACCAGTACCGCGACCCGAACATCCCGGCACCGAACACCGCCACACAGGTGAATGGCAAGACCGTCCGCAAGGTCACCCTGGAGGTGCAGGAGGTCGACCGCGAGGTAGCCCCCGGCGTAACCGTCCACATGTGGACCTTCAACGGGCAAAACATGGCCCCGGTTCTGCATGGCAAGGTCGGCGATATTTTTGAAATTACACTCGTCAATAACGGCACGATGGGCCACTCGCTGGACTTCCACGCGGGCATGGTTTCCCCCGATAACACGATGAAGACCATCGCCCCCGGTGAGCGTCTCGTCTACCGTTTTGAGGCGAAGGGCGCCGGTATCTGGCTGTACCACTGCGGCACCGCCCCGCTGAGCCTGCACATGACCCAGGGCATGTACGGTGCGGTCATCATTGACCCGGCGGACCTTGACCCGGTCGATCACGAGTACGTGATGGTTCAGGGCGAGGCGTACCTGCACGACACCGGCAAGACCGCCTCCGACGGCAACAAGCTGGCGGAGAACTCCCCCGACCTGATTGCGGCGGGCACCCCCACGCTGACCATGTTCAACGGCCACGCGACCCAGTACAAGGCAAAGCCGCTGCAGGTGAAGAAGGGCGAGCGCGTCCGTATTTGGGTGATGGCGGCGGGCCCGAACCACGGCACGAGTTTCCACGTGGTCGGTTCGCAGTTCGACACGGTCTATAAGGAGGGCGGCTACCTGTTGCGCCGCGGCGCGGATGCGTACGGTAGCCGTGACGGCCACAGTCAGGCCCTGGATCTGGCCCCCGCCCAGGGCGGCTTCGTGGAGATGCAGTTCCTGGAGTCCGGCACTTACACGTTCGTGAACCATTCCTTCGCGGAGATGGAGCGCGGCGCCGCCGGCAAGATTGTGGTGACCGACCGCTAGGCGACCCCGTGAGCCGAGCCCTCGCGGCAGTGGGATTTGTGAGGCCCCGCCGGGTGCATCCTCGGATGTGCGCGGCGGGGCCCTCCACTACCCGGGGGCCTTTCCGGGCAGGTCCTTCCTTTCTCGCAGGCGGGCGGCAGGGCGGTTTGCCCGGATTGGGGCGGGGTGCGCATCATGCGCTGACTATGCTTTTAGCCTCATCCGTGGGTATTTTGTCGGCATCCGCGGCTCGGGTGCGCTAGTCTGAATGGATGGCACATAGCACTTCGGGCGCCCCTTCCGAGCGTAACGCTACGAGCGCCTCCAACCACACTTCCGCCTCGGCGGACGCACAGACTTCCCCTCGGCCGCGTAAAGCTTTCCCGCTTCGCTTTCTGGCCGGGGCTCTCGCGCACTGGCAGATTATCGCCTCTGCGGTTCTTTTAGGTGGCGGCGTCGCCGGTTTGGCGGCCACCTATGACGACTATTGCGGCATGACGGAGCTTTCGTATGCTCCGGCGGCTC
>ERZ1674201.216-NODE-216-length-10626-cov-5.993000_pt1 | contig 10626 bp, 3 predicted proteins | sample MGYA00581114_ERZ1674201 | MGnify/ENA primary metagenome ERZ1674201 (study PRJEB41354, sample SAMEA4873309) | human saliva metagenome | biome: human-associated habitat [ENVO:00009003]; feature: mouth environment [ENVO:08000002]; material: saliva material...
GATTGAGAACGAGCGTTGGCCTGACATGGACAGCCCGGATGACGTAGCTCAGGTGGACCGTTTGGATTGTGCCGGGAAGACGATGCGTTACTTTGAGAATTTGGGGAAGGTTACTGGCCTTGCCGACGTCTACATGTAGCACCGTATAGAGAAAGCCTCTGGGCTTGAGAGATTACCTCTCAGCCCAGGGGCTTTCTGTGTACCAGCGGCTACTCACCTGAGCACTACCGTTAGCGGGTGATAATCGCGAAGTCGCTGCTGGACAGGTTCGTGAAATTACCAATCTGCGCGTTCAGGCGGCACTTAGAAGTCACCGACAGCGCCGTCACCACCCGCTGATCCTCAGACACCAACACATGCCCCGAACAACCATCCGAAAAACTAATCAACTGCGCATCCGGAGAAATCGCCTGAACCAGCGTCGAAAACTCACCCGTACGCGGCAAAACCATCAACGGGTTCAACTCATCCGCACCACTCGGCCACACCGGAACCACCGTCACAGGCAAAACACTCTGATTCACCACACGAGAAGGAACCCGCAACTCAATCGACCGCAAACGCTGAATCGGATACGCCGTCGAACGAACCTCCCTGTCAGAAATAGCCTTCGCCGTCTCAGAATCAATACGGTTCACCCACTCCTCAAAAGCACGCGAATCCTTAAACTCAGCAGACACATTCGCCCGAACCTGCACCACACCATTAGCCGGGATACTCACCCCAGACAGATTCCACGAACACGGAACATCCACCGCAGTCACACTCGACTGATTCTTCGACACACCAGAAGACGCCTGACCGGCATCCCACGTCACCGAAGCACACGAACCACCCTCAACACCGGGAAGCACCTGCAAAATATCGCCCCGAAGAGCCGACTTCTGCGAGGAAAACTCAAACGTCAGACGGGCACTCTTATCCCGCGGGTTATACGTACCCTCAATACGGGTACCCAAACCACTCGGCAAAGACGCCGAACTACGGCTCGAAGCAGACCACGACTCAGCAGTCTTAGACGCACCCTTACCGCCGCCCAAGCCGACAAAAGCGAGCACGCCCACAAGAACCAAAGAACCCAAAATAGCGCCCCACACCAGCGGGCGGCGCAACGGCGAACGGGCAGGCTCCTCTTCCTCAACAACCTCATCAGGCACATATACCGGCTGCTCCACCACAAAAGGAGCGCGGATAACCGTCTCATTCTGCGCCTGACCCAGCGACGGCATACCCGCACCATACAGCTCCGTAACATTCTGCCCAGGCACCGCAGAAACCGCAGGCTCAGCACCGTGAACCACCGTAGGCGTGTACCCCACAGCACCCGAAGACACCTCAACCCACCGAGGAAGCACCGTATCAGCCGAGAAACCCTCAGCCAAAAGACGCAACTTAGCGGCAGCCTCAGCCGCCCCAGGACGCTGAACCGGGTTCTCCGCCAACATCCCGTGAAGCACCTCAGCAACCTCAGCCGGAATCTGCGGCGACACCTGCACCGCACCACCACGCGCCGGAAGAGGACGCGCCGCCACCAACAACTCATGAAGAGTCACCGCGCACGCATAAACATCAACCGCCGGAGTAGCCACACCGTGCGCAGAACGCTCCGGAGCCATATACCCCGGAGTACCAGAAAACGAACGAGAAGCTCCCGAACCCGCAGAGCCAGTAAAAGAAGCAATACCGAAATCAGCCACACGAACCTGCTGATCCAGAGACTCCCCCAAAACACCGCTCAGCAGAACATTCTCCGGCTTAATATCCAGATGCATCACGCCCTGACGGTGAGCAAACTCCACCGCATTCAGAACCTGCACCATCAGACTCAACGCCAAACGAACCGGCAGTGGACCCTCAGAATCCAGCTTCTGACGCAACGAACCGCCATGCTGAAACTCCATCACCAGAGCCAGCACGCCACCCTCAACCACCATGTCCGTCAACGGCACAATATGAGGATGCGACAGCGCCAACAACACCGAACGCTCACGCACAAAAGACTCAAGAACCACAGGGTTCTCCGCAAGCTCCGGGCGTAGAATCTTCGCCGCATACAGAGCCCACGAGCCGCTCATCGTAGCAGCCCACACCTCACCGACTGCACCAGAACCCACCCGGCGCACCAAACGATACGAAGAGCCAAGGGGAGCGCCCGCAACCAAGCCCCCCGCAGGCTGACCAGCAGCCTGCGAGGCAGGATGAGCATCACGACGCTCCGAGCCGGAGTACTGCGGCGAACCAGCAGGTACAGTCACGGGCTAACTCCTTAACATCAACTTCACAACAAGCAGGAAGACTCCCCAGATGGGGCGACCCCTACAGCAAAATAGCCGGTAAAGTTACACGATACCTCACCACACGCCAGACAAGCCCTACAGCCCGCCACGGTGCTGAGAATCCTCAGGGCTCATCAGCTGCACCAGAACCGGCGACCCGGCAAGGAACGCGTAGCCACGACCAACGCTCAGCTGAACCGGGGCACGCCTCGGAATAGAGCCGAACATGTCCATATCCGTATCAACATTCGGCTGAACCACGGCACCCGTACGGAACTTACGAATAGCCTTCGTCCAATGGCTATACAAAGGACGCAAATCAGTCGGCTTACCCGTAGCAATAATGTGAACGTCCGGGAAGTCACCCTTCACAATCGCATCAAAAACGTTCATCGGGTCATCCACACGGTCACCGTCATCAATCAGCAGCAGCACCGGGCCCGCGGCATCCTGCAAAGCCGCCTGCACCTGAGCAGAAGCGTTCTTGCTCTCAAACACCCGGTCAAAAACGCCCTTCGGCGCATTCACCAGGCCGGAACGCTGATCGAAGACAGCCCAAACTTCCGGAACCTCAGCGGCATCCATGCGTGCGTTCTCTGCCGCGGTAGCGTCACCAGACGCCAACGCAGCAGATACCGCCTGCTCCGCCGCAGCCCTCGCCCGAGAAACCAGACGAGCAAACGCAACCAGCAGAGAAGACTTACCCGAACGCGGATTACCCGCAACCATGGCGTGCTCACCCTCATACAGCTCGAAAGCGCACGCCTCCAACGTAGCCTCAGCAATACCCACAGGGATACGCCACAGGCTCGGAGAAAACTCGGCGGCAGGCATGCTCTCCCACGAAACCCACGTCGGCAGCTGACCAATCACGTCACGCTTAGCGGGAGCCTGCGGGAAGCGCTCACGAATCATAGAGACAGCCTCCTCCACGCCAACAGCGGGAGTAGCCACCTGCATCTGACGCAGACGCTTCGGATCAACACAACGGCCGGGAACCGCAGCCGGAACATTAGTACCGCGAATACCATGCGACGAATAATCGTGAATATCGCTCAGCTGGAAGAACCACGTCTGCAAAGAAGCATCAAGAATCTGCGAGGGAATATTCTTCGCGCGGCTCGTCGACACCACGCAGTGAATACCAACGGCAGGGCCATCCGCATACACGCGGTAGAAATTCGCCAACAAATCCATGCTCACAGCGTCAGAGAACTCATCACGCAGCGTCGCAAAACCATCCAAAACAATGAAAAGAGGCTTACGGCGTGATGCGTCAGCACGGCGAGCATCAAGCTCCGACTTCACAAAACGCAAGAAGCGAGCCTGACGCTCCCTAGCACCCTGACCGGTACCCACAGCAGAAACAACATGCGGCAAAGAGCCTAACGGCAACAAGCCATCAGCGCCCATATCCACCAGAACAATATCGATATCCTCCGGCGAATAGTGCTGTGCCAAACCCAGCACCACAGACTGAATCGTCGTGGTCGTACCGCTACCGGCAACACCCACCAACAGCAGGTTGCTCATCTCAATATTCCAGCCCATAGGCACCTGACGCTGCAGCTCAGGCTCATCGCCCAAAGCGCACATCAGAACACCGTCCCGGACACCACCCACAGTGGGAAGATCCGGGTCGGGGAAACCGCGCACACCAAAATCAGCCAAATCAACATACGAACCCAACGGCTCAGGCCACACCTTACGAGGAGCAACCGCACCACGAGCCGCATGAGCCGCCACAACAGCATCAATCAGCAGATCCAGGTCATTCGCATCACTCGACGACACCTTCGGACGTGCACGCTCCGAACGAGGAATACCGATACTATCGGTTGCACGAACCTCCAGAGAAGTCACCACCTCAGTGCCACTCTGACCCGTCACCAGGGCAGTCTGCACCGGCGAAATATCATTCTGACCCAGCTTCACATAGGCGCGACCCATCTGCGAACGCGAAATCTCCGAAGCATCCGGAACACCAATCACGTTCGAAGAATCCTCACGGCTCTGCACACGCAACGCCACACGCAAGTTCGTATTCGCCAGAATGTCATCATTCACCACGCCAGCAGGACGCTGAGTCGCCAGAATCATGTGAACACCCAGGGTACGACCCACCGCACCAATGCTCACCAGCGACGACAGGACATCCGGGAAGTCCTTCGCCAGCATCGCGAACTCGTCAATCACCAGCAGCAGGCGAGGCATCGGCTCCGGAGGGTTCGTCGCCAAATAATCCTTAATGTTGTCCACACCCTCGCCAGCAGCCGCAAACAGGCGCTGACGACGGTCCATCTCTGCCTCCAACGACTCAATAGCGCGGTGCGCCAACTGAGCATCCAAGTTGCTCAAAGTACCAATCGTATGCGGCAGACGCTCACACGTCTTAAACGCCGCACCACCCTTAAAGTCAACTAGAATAAAGTTCAAACGGCTCGGATCATGGTGAGCAGCCAAACCCGCCACCAACGAACGCAAAAACTCACTCTTACCCGAACCAGTGGTACCACCCACCAGGCCGTGAGGACCGTCCTTCACCAAGTCCAGAGTGAACGCGCCAGAGTCGCCCACACCAATCTCCGTACTGAAACCATTAGCCTGCGACCAAAACGCCTCAATATCCTCAGCACCCGGAGGGGTCGGCAAACCAACCAGCTCAGGCAGCTTCACTAGTTGCGGCAAACCACCACCCAACAGCAGGCGCTCAGGGTCCTCATGATGCGCCAAAGTACGCGCCACATGAAGAGCATCCTCAGCACTCACACCGGCGAGCACACCGTCAGTGACCGTGTAACGGCGGCGAGGCTCCGAATAGGTCATAGAAGCCTCCTCACCAATCTCCACGACCGAAATACACGACGCAGGAAGACGATCAACAGAAGAAGCCAACACAATACCGGCAACACGGCGAGCACCCGCAGCAGCAGTCTTATTCGCCATCAGACGCACTTCATCGCCGTACGCCAAAAGATCGCGTGCCGGCGACTCACGGCCCTCAGTGAGGGTATCCGAATCAACGACCACGCACAGGCCACGGGTCGGAAGAGACTCAATATCGTTGTATAGAGAGCGCAGCATCTGATCCGACTGCTCCTTACCAGAAGCAAACCAACGCATCTGCTGGTTCTGCGCCATATGCATGTGAGGAAGCCACGACGTCCACACCCAGTCCTGCGAGCGCGCCGAATCAGCACAGACCGCAATCGTCATATCAGCAGGACCCGTATGGGTCGCCGCCTGCAACACCAGGCTACGCGCCAGAGCAAGAGACTGCTCACGCGGACCCACAATACCGATAGCGCCGCCCTCACGCAGGTCAGCAACCAGCGGGGCATCCCATAGGGTATTGTGCTCAAGAATATGCTGAACCTCAGGCTCAGGATTGCTCGGCTTCGTCAGCTCAGGAGCCCAATGAATATGCCCAGTACCCACATGGAAAGTCAACAGATCAGGGCTGGTACTCCGGCGACGCCACAGCGTCATCGCGGGAAGAAGCGCCCGCAGCTGAACGGCATCCGGTGCCGGGGCAAGGTCGTGAAGACGCTCAATTTCCTCACGGTTACTTAGAGCGATACGTTCCTTAAACTTCTCCATTTCCTGCTCAAAACGCACACGCTCCTTCACCTTATCCTTAGCGTGACGACGCTTCTGCTCCACCCACATACCAATACTCAGAATGGGGCTGAGCATCGCGAAAAGGGCGTAACGAATCTCCTGCATAATGGCGACCATTGCCGCCGCCATAATAATCGGGCCCACCGCCATCGCAATATTGAACTTCGGCGGGTCAGAAACGTTCTTGCGGGTAGGTGCCTCCACCTTCTCCGGGGCGCTCAACGCACCCTGACGCGGCGGACGGTTAAACGGCGCAGTACCCGACGCGCTCACATTCGGGGCGCTACCGGGGCGAGGTGCAGCCTTCTCCTGAGGAGCAGGCTGCAGAGTCAGCACACAATCACCAACATGGATGGTTGTGCTCTCAGAAACAGTCAGACCCTCCTCGGGGATTTTCTGACCGTCCACAAAACTACCGTTCGTAGAACCCGGGTCAGTGATGCGCACCTTCTGAGTATTCGTCGACTCATCATGAACTACCTGCAGGTGCAGATGCTCCCACGATGCGCTCGCCGTGGGCAGCACAATATCGGCGTACGGGGAACGACCCGCCACCAAAGGACGCGAAGAAGGGATAGGGCGCGGCAGGGTAACGGTCGAACCGCCGCTCAAGCAGACACTCCAGCCCTGCACCAGGGAAGGGTAGGAGAGTGGTGCCCTAGAGATGCGCATACCTTCCATCGGTTTGACCTCCGCCAGGGTGGAGGAGGCGGTCACCGGGCGGTTATCGCAGTACAGCGGCTCGTCGGCGGGCAGGGAGGGACCACCGGTCGCCTGGACGAAATCAGCGATGGTCGTCTCAGGCTGCCAGGAGTCTAGTTCATAGCTCCCGTTATGCTCTTCAAGATCGAGGAAAAAGCGCATAAGGTGTTCTCCAAAATAGATAAATCGTGAGCCCTGCTGGTGGACGGACTAGGAGGGAAACCCCGAAAAATCGGGGGTGTGATGGGCTGGCTCTGTACAGTAGGCTCCGTGCGGAAAGGCTAGTCGCGAGATTCTGAGGTGAACGTGCGAAGCATCCACACGGGCGGATTCACCGTATCCGTTGAGGAAGACCCACCCTGAATCATCGAAGCTTCCACCGTGGGGTATAGAAGCCCCACCTGACCGCCCGCGGCGTAGGAAGACGAAAAATCCAACGGATACGCGACCGTGGAATCTTTAGCGTCCAGCCGGAGAGTTCCTAGAACCCGTCGAACCGCCTCGGGAGTGTATTCACGAACCTGGCTCGTGGCATACGCAAAAGCCAAGAGCGCGTTATGGGAGGGAGCATCCGCCCACGCTGCCGATTTCGAGAACGCCTGTTCGCCTGACAGATCCTTGAGCGAAGAATCATTCTTCATACGCTCAACCGTCGATACAAATGCAGAAGAAGCGCGGCCGGCATCATCAGCACTTAGCGCCGCAGCACGTGCCTGAACACGCCCCACAATGCGAATATTGTCAGTCAGGGAACCGCCGTTCTCCAGAAGAAGACGCATAAACGGCTCGGTCAAAGCTTCCTCACCCGCAACCACGGGAGACGTAATACCCGCCCTCTGAAGAGAACGAAGCACCTTCGCCTGGGTCGATGCCGAACCCGTCAAAACCAGAACAGGAGAAGAGCCCGAAGACTTGTCCCCCAGAAGGCGCGTCAGCTCCTTGAGAGTGTCCTTCATACTGTCTTCATCAGCAGAAACCTGAACGCGATTCGTATAGGGAAGGTCCGACGCAGAACCCTCGCCCGCATCCAACAGGATGGTGCGCACACCATCAAGCTGCTGCGAAGAACCCGTGCTAGAGACACCGGCAAGCGAACGAATAGCAGTCGTATAGACCTGCTTCTCCTGCTCAGGGTTCAGAGCAAAACTCCACACCCCATCGCCAGCGTCTACCCGGTCATACGCCTCAATCACCGCAACATTGCGTTCCTTAGCGGCAGCCGTAGCACCCCGAAGATGCTCACCCCGAGAAGCAAGCACAATACCCAGCGCACCCTCAGACGAGAGCTTCTCAACCGCCTCACGGGCACCCTGCTCCGTTCCCTTATCGTTCGCGTAAAGAACCTTTACAGACGAATTACCCAGAGCCAGACGGTACTGTGCAACACGAGCACCCTGAGCATTCAGACGCCACGCAGACCCCTCAGCATCGTCACCAAAAGTAGCAACAACACCAATAACAGGCTCACGACCAGAGGCAGGAAGAGAAATAGCCTGCTGAACCGTCACCGCAGACGCCGGGTTCGTACCCGTACCAAGCGGCAAAGGCTGAGGAGTCACAGCGCGCACACCATACCAGATCCCCACCACCGCAAGGCTAAACAGCACACACAGACTGACACACCACACCACGGTGCGCTGAGTGAGCCGCCTGCCCTCGCGGCGGTGAGGACCTGAATCAGAGCCCAAATGAGGGGAAAACCCCACGGCTAATCACCAATCTGGAAGGTGTACACCGTCTTCACCTCTGCACTGCCAGCATTCGACAGATGGAAGGTCGGCAGCGAACGCAGACGCTGCAGGGACGCCTTGAACTGTGCCTGACGCTTCTGCAGAGCAGCAATGTCCTCAGAGCGGAGGTTCGTGTAACCCTGAGCATTCTGCATCGCCAAAGCAAGCTGGTAATCAGCCGCACCAGCCTTCGCGCTATTGCTCTTGAGCGCACCCAAGAGGCCAGCACCCTCAGCGTTGCTATCGCCCAAATCAAGCATGAGCTTCGACAGGTCGTTATTCAGCTGAACGGATGCACCAGCCAGATCTCGGGTAGCGTTCTCAGCGCGGGTGCTCAGAGCAACCAGAGAACGCTCAGTCGCCGAATCCAGAGACTGACGCAGACCCTCAATACGATCATTCATATCCTTGTGCTGAACCTCGATGGACTCACCAGCCACCTGAACCACAGTATTCGCGGTATCAGTAATGCCAGCAATCGAAGCAGAGAACGCCTCCTTAGCAGCCGAAGCGCTAGAAGAACCATCGTTCGAAACCTTACGAATCTCCTCGCTAATCATGCTCGTCAGGCTCTCACGAGTCTCATCGGCAGACTCCTTGAACGCTTCCTTAATAGCGGTGGAGAGGTCAGCCTGCATGTTCGTCATATCCTCAAGGTTCTTACCCAGAGCATTGACGGCATCCGAAGCCGAATGGATACGATCACGCAGAGAAACCTTAGCCTCATCAGTAGGCTCTTCCTTCTTCTCTGCATCCTGGTTCTGTGCGTTTGCGGCATCGTTCAGGGTCTTCTCAACCTCACCCAGAGCGCCATCTACCGCGTTCACAGCGTCGTTAAGGTCCTTGGCGTCGCGAGCCAGACCCTCCTTGGGGTCATCCATTGAAGTGGCGGCAAGAACCTCATCCCACGCAGCTACCGCGGCAGCAATACGCTGCTCCATCGGAGTACGTGCGGCAGGGGTGTTCGAAGTGTAGGTACGCTCATTCGCGTTCTCCACCGTAATGACGCGAGTATTACCTTCCGTGGCAGTAGGCTCGGCGGAAGGCGCCTCAGAAGAGGGAGCGGCGGAAGGAGCCTCAACCTTCTTCGACGGCTCCTCAGAAGGAGCCACAGAAGCAGACTCAGACGGTGCAGGGCTAGGAGCCTCAGACGGCGCCTCAGAAGATGGGGCAGCAGACGGCGAAGCCGCGCCACCACAAGAAGAAGCCGTCAGGTATCCACGCAGATGCTCCACCTGCTCAGCAGACAGAGAACCGCCACGCTCAGTAGACAGAGCACAAAGCTGCTCCGCCAGTTCCTTATTCTGAGCGCTCATAGAACCAGAACCGTCCACCAGCTCCGCACGAGCGGAAGCCGCACGAGAATGAACGTTCTTGATGCTCTCAATCAGACGGCTCGACGTTTCCTTCATCTGATTCACGTTCTGACGAGCCGCACTAACCTTCTCACTCAAAGAACGCACAGCATCACCATCAAGAGAAGACGGGTCCTTCTCCACCTGCGCAACAAGCTCATCCATCTGACGCTTCAACGCCGAATAGTTGTTGTTCGCACCCTTCAAATACTCCGGCTGCAGGTGATCCACAATCTTCTCACCGGTAGCAACCAGTGCAATCAGAGAGCTCTGCACCGTCACCGACGCACCGAACAGGGCGCAGGTCACCGAACCGTTAGAAGAACAAGTCTCAGCGGTCGGGTGTTCCGGACCAACAATCTCACGAATCGAAGCCGTAAGATCCTGCTGGCAGTCCGAACTTGCCTCCGCATACGCATTCAGAACAGCAGACAACTGAACCAAATTACCGTACACGCTACGGCTACCCGCACCCTCCTCACGATGCACAACACAACGACCGCCGCTATGTGAAACAGACACATTGGGGCGCGCCGTCGTATCACCCAGTATCGAGTGAAGAGCAGCAACAGTACGCTCCAACTGAGAAATCAGCTGAGAATTATTAGTACGCGAAGCCTCAGAAAGATCCTTCTGCAGGCTCTCAATATTCGCCTGCAGACCCTGCATAGTCTTCGTCAACGATTCATTCTGAGTCTTCAGATGCTCGGCAGTGTCCTTACCCAAGGTCGCAGACGTATCATCCAGGCTCTGACGCACCTGAGCAACCTGCGAACTAGCGCTAGTCAGCGTCGTATTAACCTCGTTGACCGTATCAATAGTGCGCTGCAGAAGCGCCACCTGAGACGCATCCTGAGAGGTGAAACCGTTAGTAATGATTCCCGCACCAGACAAATCAGAAGCAAAACCAGGCTGCACCGAAATATTGAAGGTAGGCGCACT
>ERZ1674201.222-NODE-222-length-10566-cov-12.064504_pt1 | contig 10566 bp, 9 predicted proteins | sample MGYA00581114_ERZ1674201 | MGnify/ENA primary metagenome ERZ1674201 (study PRJEB41354, sample SAMEA4873309) | human saliva metagenome | biome: human-associated habitat [ENVO:00009003]; feature: mouth environment [ENVO:08000002]; material: saliva material...
ATCGAGTAATGTGACTGGAGTTCAGACGTGTGCTCTTCCGATCTCTCACACAAGATACTAGGGATAACGACTTGCAAAACTAGAAAGTCATCTTATATTATTGATATACAACCTTTTAGGCAGATTGCTTCGGTAGACGCTTGATTGATTGTAAAACCCTTTCGGATAGAGGTTCCTCACCATCCGCACCCTCCGAGGTGGGGGAGCCTCTTTTACGGGGTGTAGCGTAGTTTGGCTAACGCGCCTGCTTTGGGAGCAGGAGAACGCAGGTTCAAATCCTGTCACCCCGACGAACAACGAAAAATAATACCTTCAGTATCCGTTTTGGGAACGCATTTTGTTCCCCTTAGTTTAATGTTGTGTGTGTCTTTCGCTTCTTTTTCGTTGTTTGCGCCGGTTTAGCTCAGTGGTAGAGCAGTGATTTCGTAAGTCACGGGTCATCAGTTCGATTCTGATAATCGGCTCCGTTTAGGCGGGTATTCACCAGGTTTTCTGGTGGGTACCCGCCTTTTCTGTGCTTGAGGTAAGTGTTGCGCAACAGTTGCCAAGTTTGTTAATATTGTACACAAGTTTTAATATGGGTAACATTAGGCGTATTGATAGTAATCTCTAATTCCAGATAAGGAGGGGTGCATGGCTAGTAATCAGACGTATAAGGCTTTCCCAGCGCGCCCGTCTCATATTACGGATTTGAACGGCGAGCTGTTAGATACCGATTCTATTATGGCTGAGCTTGCCGCTGAAGTGCGAGGCATTTCTGGTTATGCTACGTTTGTGGTTCGTAACGATACTAAACTGGCTGACGAGTTGGCTCAGGCGGGGGCTGTTCAGCCTGCTACTGCGGGTCGTCGCGCGGGTGTGAGGATGCCTGATTTTCTAGTAACTGGTAAGTCGGGTAAGTCTCGTAAGGAGGCGTTGATTCAGCATCGTGTAGTGACCGAGTATCGTTCCTGGCAGGAGCGTATCGATGCTGTAAACGGTGAAAGTGACAAGTATGTAACTCAGGGCTGGAAACGCACCGTAAACACTTCACCACCGTCGTATGGTGAGGACTTTGTTAATCTTGGTGCTGTTGATAAACAGTACGCCGTGATTGAGAATAATCCTTTTACGGACGGCGAGATTGTTCTTAAATTGGTGATTAAAGGTAACTGGTATCGGCTTATTTTTCCTTTCGACAATACCCGTTTCCCCGTGGGTAAGGTGACCCTACCTGTAGTGAAGATTCAGGATAACAAGCCTGTTTTTATCTTTACTGTCGCGACCGATAACCCTGTCGTGCAGTTCTCGAGTGACTACGTTATCGGCGTGGACGTTGGTATCAACAACTACGCTACTGTTGTTGTACGTAACACCAAGACTGGGCGGATAGTTTACGAAAGCACGTTGTCTCAGCGTGTTCATTCGCTCAGGAACAGCGTCCGCGCGTCTGAGAAACAGGTGAAACAGCTTAGGAAAAAGGCAAAGCCTATTGTTTATGACCGTCAAGGTAAAATGGCGGCACTTGACGAGGCTCAACTGCACCGTGAAGCGGCTTCTAGGAAGAAGAGGGAGCTGGCGATTCTTGCCGCACAAGAAATTGCTGACTTGTCCCACCAGTATGATAATGCTGTGGTTGCGGTGGAAGACCTCGGCTGGGTTGCTAATACTATGCAGAACGGGCGCTGGAACAGGGGTGCGTTTGTTAAGTGGCTTACCCATTACGTCGCCCAGAATGGTGGCTGGGTTGTCGCCGTGAACGCGGCTAACACGTCCCAGATTTGCCATGAGTGCGGCTCAGAGGTTACTCATCCTGAGCATAAGGTTTCTGAATGTCCGAAGTGCGGCGTGACAGACAGGGATGTGAATGCCGCCGCCAATATTGCCGCCCGCGCTGTACCGAAAGTGACGACGGCACGAAATACCCGCGCTAAGAGCAAGAAGCTCCAGAAAAAGACTTCCCTCAAAACCCCTGCCGCTAGGAAAGCCCTTAAGCATCCTGGTGGTAGTAGGAATAAGAATTATCCTACCCCGAAGAGGAAGAAACGTCGTTCTTCTCAGGGGGGGAAACTTCCTTTGCGCCCCGCTAGTGTCAATACGACGACGGTTCTAGCGGACTGCCTCACATCTGGTGTTGCAGAGACCTCTACGGCGGCACTCAATCAAGGAAACATGTCCTACGAATGTAGGCTGTGTAGCCTTAATTGATACTGTTGCCTGTGGTTTAGATGGTTGTGCGGTGTGCGAGAATGATATATAGTTGATGTAGTAACGATAAACCACCTAGTCGGCTGGGAATTTCGTTACCTTATTTACCGCAACTTCCTAATAAGGAGAAAACATATATGACGAAGAGCTCTAACCGCTCTACGAAGAAGACCTTCATCGCTGGTGCGGGTCTGGCTCTGATGATTCCGTCCACCTTCGCGGGTGCCGCTAATGCGCTTACTACCTCTGAGGCTAAGCCTTTGGAGTATAAGGGTGCTGTTACGGCGGAGGATTACGGTAAGAGTACTTACGAGATTTCCGTCGACTACGCTTCACTGGACGCTATCGCTAAGGCGGCTCAGGATAAGGGCGTTAAGGTCACGAACGGTGAGACTAAAACCATTATTGCCGCTAACCACGCTGATGGTTTAAAGAAGGCAGACGAGGCTAAGAAGGATGCCGCCGCGCAGGTGGAGTCTTTAAAGAAGGCTGTTGCCACCGTTGAGCAGAACAAGCAGGCGGAAGCTAAGGCTAAGGCAGACGAGGAAGCCGCCAAGAAGATTGCCAAGGAAGCCGAGGCGGTCAAGGCTGAGAACGCCAAGATTACCGAAGAGAACAAGGCAATTACCGCTGAGAACGAGAAGATTAAGGCGGAGAATGAAGCCGCCAAGAAGGACGCTGACGCTAAGAACGCCGCCGCCCTCAAGTCTTACAACGACGCTAAGGCGGCTCAGGACAAGCTAAAGGCTGAACAGGTCACCAACGCTGACCCGAATAAGGCTATCGTAGATGCAAAGAACCTGGCTGTTGAACAGCCGTTCGATGTTGTTGATAACAACAACAGCCTCGTAAGCATTAACGGTGCCGCACCGCAGGACAGCATGGATGAGCGCACCGACTTCCCGGATAACTGGTCTTCCGCTAACACTTACCGCTTCACGAACCTGGACGGTAACAAGCCTAACCTTTCCTTGAAGTACAAAGATGCGGCTGTTGATAAGGCAACCGGCAAGAAGCTGACCGCTCAGGTTGATATTGTACGCTTCGTAAGTAACCCCACGGGTGCGCCGTATGCGAACGGCTCCCCTAAGTGGAGCAATATGATTGATGTCCACTCCTCCTTTACGGACATTATTTCATTCCAGAAGATTTACAATATGGAATTGAAGGTTACCCTAACCTACTCGGATACGGGTGCCGCTTATGAGAAGCAGTTCTACCTGACTCCTGGTTCGTTGAACGCTCAGCAGACTCAGGGTGCTACCGCCGCTAACCGTTACGAGTTCACCGCGCCTGGTAATGGTGTGATTGCGACGTTCCTGAACACTGAGTCCCGCATCAACCCGACTGCCCAGTCGCTACAGGGAACCTCAGCATCTATGCCGGGCACGGAGCATGTTGGTTTCTATATCCGCCAGGGCTCCAACCAGGGCGGTGTTGTCTTTGACGAGACTGACGACGCTTTGAAGTACCTGGGTGTAACCTACCTGGTAAACAACGGTGCGTCTGTCTATGTTGGTACTACGGGTAACCCCGGTGTTCCTGGCGATGATGGTGTTTCGGGTGACCCGAAGAGTGTTTCTGATTCGGATTACTCGCCGTACACTATTGATGCTTCATATAACCACTTGATGTTGTCGGCTAACACTGTTGCGCCGACTCTGAAAGACCCGGTGAAGCCTAAGCCCATCACTCCGGAGGAGAAGCCTCTCAAGCCTCTGAAGCCTCTCAAGCAGGTTCCTACTGTTCCCGAGGTGAAGAAGCCTGAGCTGAAGCCGGTTCCCGAGGTGAAGCTGAACAAGGTCGTTATCAAGGTTGCGAACATTGCGCCTGAGAAGACTGTGGCAAACGAGGATGTTGTTATCCCCGCTGGTAATGACCTGCCCACTCAGACTGTTACCGGAAACACGGGAAACAAGGCTCCTGAGCAGTTCTCCATTACCGACCTTCTTGAGTACGGCAAGGATGGAGATAGCAACTGGCGACCGCTTGTTTCCATCACGAAGGACGCTCTGAAGGTTGTAGACGCTGACGGTAAGGACGTTACCTCCAAGTTCGACATTAAGGTTGAAGAGGGTAAGCTCATTTCCGGTACTGGCACTGACTTTGATGGTCACGTTGCTGATGTGGTGACTGCTACCGCTAAGAACCCCAAGGAACTGGGGGCTAACAAGTCTTACAGCTTGAAGGTTGAGTCTAAGTCTCTGAATGACTTCAAGGCTGACGAGATGCGCGACCTGGGTATCGTTACCGTCAATAACACCCCGATTGTCACCTCCATTCACCGCGTGAAGGAGATTGTTGGTCAGGTCAATAAGGAACTGACCACTCCGGCTGAGGACATTAAGGCAGGCGCTACTCTCCGCTGGAAGGCGCAGGCTAAGAACAACTCCGGCGCTGACATGGAGAAGGCAGTTATCTCTGAGTTCCCCGACAGTGCGCAGTTCGATGTGAAGAGCCTCAAGTTCCTCGACACCAACAACCGTGGCACCGTAAACGGTAACGTATGGGAAATTGGTGCTCTCAAGGCTGGCGAGACTGTCGAGTTCGAGGTTGAGGTAACCCTGAAGAACGACCTGGACCTGAACCGCGTCTACTCTGAGGGTATCCTAAACACGATTGTTCTAACGAACAACCCGACCCCGACTGACCCGACCCCGACCACTCCTCCTGAGAAGTGTCAGGTGAACACCACGGTGGATGAGGATACTGACGGTTGTGACGCTACCGTTACGAAGCTGGTTCCTCCTCCGGCTACACCTGAAACTCCTGAGTCTCCTAAGCCGTCTGAGCCTGCTAAGCCGGAACAGCCTAAGACTATTGAGAAGGCTAAGGCTGAGACTGGTGAGACTGGTTACGGTGCCCGTGGTATTGATGTGACTACTGCGGCTGTTGCAGGCAGTATTGGTGTTCTTGCTCTCGCAGGCACTGGTTTCGTTGTTGCTAAGCGCCGTAAGCGTGAAGCTGAGTAGTTTTCCGCCTCTGATTCGGGACTACTACGGTAGTTTCTGATTCACGTAAGCATGAAACCCCCTACAGTTTTAAATACCTGTAGGGGGTTTTCTTTATGGTCTGGGTTTGCTATAGTTCTTGTGGTTGTTGTTTTAAGCACTGACCATGTTAAGTACTTCCAGCTTCGGAGTATTGGTTACGGTGCGGTCTGCAACCCCTGCATGAGTTTTCTGCCGGTGTGTATTCGCACCCTTTTTGGGTTTACTTGTCCTCTAGTTGGGTTTAGAGGCTGGTACCCGCCGGGTGTGTCTGTGAGGAGTAATGACCTTAGCTATCCGGTGGTGCTTGCTTGTAGCTGGCTGAAAAACCCCCTTAACAAATTTCTGTTAAGGGGGTTTTCTAGTGCGGTTATGAAGTTGTTTTATTCAGCGGTAGAGTCGCCGGTTGCTACTGCACCTGCTTTAGCGTATGCACCGTGGTTGCTCTGCTTAATGTGTAGGGTTAGAGTCTGCTTGCCTGTGTAGGTTGCGTTAGGCTCGTAGTGTAGGAAGCCTTGAATACGGGTGTTGTGGTCGTTCTGCAACGCTTGGCGTGCCGCTTCGGTATTGATGGGGCGGAAGCCGTTCTGCTTAATGTCATGCTCATTGCCCTTGACCTGTGGTGCTACTACAGCGTACTCTTCGCCGCCGTCGGCTACGTCATCCAGGACAACAACCTCAGCGTACTTATCCGCTGAGAGTTCTCCGTTTTCTTCCTTGCTGTTAGCGGGCTTAATGGGGTATTTGAGGTTCGGGTGAATATCGTAGCTACCTGCGGAGATGACAGGCGCACCTTCAAGGTTCTTGATAATTTCCTGAAGCTTACTCTTATCCTCGTCGGTTGCAGGCTTAGTGTGCTCAGGGTTTGGGGTTACGGGGTTTTCAGCTTCGGTATTACTCGTGCTGTGGGGTGAAATGTCGCCGGTTACGGTAGTGATATTGCCCGGCTTCGTCTCGGTTACCCCGTTCATACCTGTCGCATAGTCATTACCCTGCGCCAGGTTCGGCTTATCAGCGTCACGGCTAGGTTCAACAGAGGTTGGTGCGGTTGCTGTAGGGGTGGGTGTTTCTGTAGGCGACGCAGATGCTGTAGCCGTCGGTGTTGTGGTTGCGTTAGCGTTGTCTGTAGTGTTCGCGCCGCAACCTGCGAGGGTGGCGGTGAGCGCGAGCATGGTCAGCGGGAGAATTTTCTTCAAAATTAACAGCCTTTGTTAGTTGGGGTTGCGAGGTTTTCGCCCCGTAGAAATATACCCCCATCATATCAGCTATGATAGATACATGGTTACTCAGGACGATAATGTTACAGAACACCCACATGAGGGCACAGGCGGCTCTAAGAAGCCGTCACGCCGTACTTTGCTTATAGGTGGAGGTGTTGTTGTTGCGGGCGGCTTAGCGGGGCTTCTAGCGACATACCGCCCCTATGTGGCGAAAGATAATACTATCCGTGTTCCTTATACGGTAGAGCATAGGGACGCTACCCCCATCGCTACTACAGATGCTGGCGCGCCTGTTTATCAGCCGCCTGCTGACTCTGAGGGCGAAAAGATGCCTGTTCTAGATGATTACACTCTCTATGCTCCTGAGCCGGAGGTTGAGGTGCGTGAGGCTGTTTGCGAGGCTGACGCTTCAAAAATTACGACAGATATTCCAAACAACCTCCCGGCTTTCGGGTGGAGTATCCCGTCTCACGGTATTTCTGCGTCTTTAACCGCTAGTGGTGCTACGGGCGGGAAGATGATTCTGCCTATCACCACGGACGGCTCTGGTATCTATTACAGCCCGTCTAACCCCGTTACAGCTTCGGAAGGCTCCACTACTCTTGCGGGACACGTGAACAAGCGGAACTATTACTTGTCGCCGTGGGGTTATTTGCATCGCCTCAAGGGGTGTGAGCGTGTATTTGTTACAGATGGTTACGGTGGTGTTACGCAGTGGCACGTTGTGGACATGTTTACGGTACCTCAGAATCAGCTTACTTCTTTAGATAAGATGTGGGAGAAAACGGGGGAGCGGTCACTTTGGCTTGTGACATGCTCAGGCGCTCAGGTTGGCTCTGACGGCGACCAGGGTGCTGGTAATACTTTCGGGTTTGGGTACCAGAACAACTTGGTTGTTCGTTGTGTACCCTGCACACCGTAAGCCAAAACATGTGGTAGAATATCCCTACAAAGGTTTTTTACTGAAAGGTTTACACATCATGACTAGCTACCTGCACCCGTACACTGAGGCTCAGCTTTCTTCCCTTACTGCATCCCCTGCTGATAAGGGTGTGTGGGAAATTCTGGGTGACACTCCGGGGGAAACTTTCGACTCCCTCGTACAGCGCCCCATTACGGTTGATGATTTGGATTACCGCGCTAACGACCCTGAGCAGGCGGTTTATAATATTAACGAGGGCGCTATTGCCGATAACGCGCAGGCTATTTACGAGAAGGCGGCTCCTTATGGTGAACGCTACGCCCTCACTATGAGCGACCTGTATAAGAGTGCCGCGACCGACATTTTTAACGGCTCTGGTGAGTACGGGATTATGGAAGACCCGACGTATGCTTTCGCTGAGATTGGGCTTCTAGCTACCACTGACGAAGCTGGTAATACGATTGAGACGTTTGAGGGTATGCTCGCTGAGGGTGCCCGCCGTTTCAATAAGGCGTTTAAGCAGTATGGTGTTAATGATGAGGGTTATTTCATGTTGCGTGACGTGTACTCTGCCGCCCTTGAGTCTAAGGTTTTGGGCATCCCGTTCTAAACGCGATATAGTAGATACACGTTCACACTCAACACAGGAGATTATGTTGTTCTCAGGTCTGATTAGCATCTTCAAGCCTAAGCAAAACGCTGATGAGAAACTTCTTGATAGCGAAACCGCTAACGCCCCTAAGCCTGCCTCTGAGGTTCCCTTGGTAGAGGGCGCTTCTGGTCAGGTTGATACACACCTTATTCGCACTGTTCCTGCGGATGTGGCGCGTGTACAGTCTAGAGGGTCAGGTGCGGGTGGAGCGTCTCTCATTGCACCTATCAAGTTCTAAAGCTTCCTGAAGATGGTGACCCGTCAGGTTTTTTTAGCCTGGCGGGTAACCATTATATATAATGGTTATGTTTTTATTCCTATAGAGAGGGCAACCTTTAAAATATGGCTCTAGATGTTGATATTGATACGCCGGAGATTGTGAAGTACGACCCGGCGCGGATGGATAAAACCTTCATGTCTTTGGACGCGGATATGCGGCGTGATTTTCTGCGTGGTTGCTCGTGGGATAACGTGTGGGATATTGCTGTCCTGTCCTGTGTTATCGCTTTTGCGAACAACAGCGTGCCGCTTGCTACAAGCGTTTGGGATTCTTTCGCGCGCGTGTGCGTCACTCTTCTGTTTGCTGTGCTGGTGGTTAAGGTGCTGGCGCGGCTTATCCCGCTGACACGTTTGCGCCCCTGTTACACGTTAAAGCTTGAGGAAACTTCCTACCTTGTCCAGGAGCCGTTCCGTAAGTCTTTCTCACTCACAGACGTACCCGAGCTTATTTCTGTGATTGCTCTCTCAGCAGGTTACGCGCTCTCGTTCCATAATGGGGGTAACTACGCTTGGTATGGTTTGTCGGTCGTAGTAGCTTTCGCGTTAGGTAACATTTGGAACCTGTGCTCGTATGATTTGTTCCCCGGGTATACGGATGCCGCCGTGTACCTGCTAAAGGATGAAGAAGTAGGCGAGGAAGAATAAGTACCCAATAGAGCCGCCGTGTGCAACATATGCATGTCGGCTCTTGCTATGGGTGTAGTAAGTAACTCTAACCGATAGCCTAACTTGAGGAGCTACAATGAGCACCCCTATTTCTTCTTGCCCTATTGACGCTGTACTAGACCCACATAACGTCGCCCCGTCCGATGATGTTTACACCCTTCAGAGGCGTGTCAGGCGCTTTCTAACGGGCGTGGCGCTCGTAGGGTGCGTGTCTATCTTGTTCACTGTTGCTTTGGCTTTCCTGCAAGCGGGACAATATGGAGGCTTAACGTTCCTAGAAGCGGTCGGGGAGCTTTTCAAGAGCACGGCTTACATGTATGTCCCCTCAGCTCTGGTTATGTACGTTCTTGTGATTGCGTACCGGCTTCCAAATCATTTTGAAGGCAGTAAATCAGTGTGGAAGCTGTTTAAGGTTGGAACCTTTAAGGCGTGGCTCGTCTGCCTGGTAGCTTACGCATCAGCTAACGTTCTAGCCATTATCGTTCTTAACACGGCGGGTTTAGGGGCTGTTGGGTTGATTAGCTCCGCTACCAGTATTATTGCGTTTGTTGCCTGGTTTGTAGCTTCCGCCCTCTACGTGGTGCTGTTCATTCTTGAGAGTGAACGTCTACACAGTTTCCTGGCTTGGTATGACGCGCACGAGGCAACCTGTAAATCGTGTAAGGCACGCGGCTAAAAAATCTTTTACACATTTTGTGAGTAAATGTGTTTGCGACGAGCTCACCTGTTCTGGTAAACTTGTTGCATATGCGGCTGTAGCTCAATGGTAGAGCGCCTGCATCCCAAGCATGATACGCGGGTTCGATTCCCGTCAGCCGCTCTTCACCTTTTAGGCGACCCGCCAGAAAAACTCTGGCGGGTCGCCTTCCACTATTTTGTACCTACACACAGAAAGACAAGTTATGTTGTACACAAGCACTATCGATGTGAAGAACGCCCTTAGCGGTGAAGATGTTGTTAAGCTCGCTTTCCAGAGTGATGATTTTGACCAGCTCAAAGATTTTGTGGAAACCACCACAGGCGCTCGCCTTATTGGAGCCACCGCTTCAACCCCTACCCGTGACTGCAACCCCGGCAACGATAATCTGAGTGCGGAAATTGCTTTAGGTGTGACCGACACGGTATCCACAGCAGGCTATAAGGTGCGTCGCTTCCCCTGGGGCACAAATGGTGTGAGTGAAGCGCTCTATGATGTTCTAGAGGGCTACGCGGGGCAGGATTTGGTGGCGCGTCTAAACGCTTGGCGTTCCGATGTTGCGTTCTAACTAATATCTGTGATATAGTTGTTTTACCGCTTACGTTTGTAGGCGTTTAAGGTACCGTGCCAGAGTGGACGAATGGAGCTCCCTGCTAAGGAGTAGATGCTGGTTACAGCATCCGCGGGTTCAAATCCCGCCGGTACCGCACAAAAATACCCCTTATCAGAGCATGGATTGGATGCTTTGATAAGGGGCTAATCAGCAGTTTCAGATAATGTAGAAAAACAATGAAGATATTCCTATTTTTCGTGCTTTGTATTCATTGGGTGCATGGTATTATGTGAGCACTGAGGAGCTTACTAATGGGTTTAAGTTACAAGATGTAAGGGGAGAAGCGTGATTAAGCGTAAGTTCACTACTGTGACACAACTTCATGAGAAAAATAATCAAG
>ERZ1674201.223-NODE-223-length-10553-cov-10.743094_pt1 | contig 10553 bp, 9 predicted proteins | sample MGYA00581114_ERZ1674201 | MGnify/ENA primary metagenome ERZ1674201 (study PRJEB41354, sample SAMEA4873309) | human saliva metagenome | biome: human-associated habitat [ENVO:00009003]; feature: mouth environment [ENVO:08000002]; material: saliva material...
CCCCCATCTCGACGACGCAGGTCGTGTCGACGGCGATCATGGGCGTGGGTTGCACGAAGCGTTTCTCCGCGGTTCGCTGGGGCGTCGCGGGCAGCATCGTCACCGCGTGGTTCCTCACGCTGCCGGCCGCGGCCATCGTGTCTGGCATCGTGTATCTCCTCGTGGCGCTGCCTCTGGGGGTCCACTAGTGGCTTCCCGTCGTCTCGTCAGCCTGGTCGCGGCCCTCGCGCTTCTCGTCCCGCTCGCCGCATGTTCGGATTCGTCCGTCATGCACATGCGGGTCGGCCAGTGCATCCTCATGCCCGAGGACAAGACCACGACCACGGTTGAGACGACCGGCTGCACCCGAGAGCATGACGCCGAGGTCTTCTATGTGACCTCCGCCGACGACGGGGATTTCCCCGGCGAGGAGGAGCTCAACAAGCAGGCCGGCGCCCAGTGCCTCGAGCATTTCAAGGAGTACATCGGGTCGAGCTACCTGACGTCCACTCTCGACATGACGTGGATGATTCCGACGAAGGATTCGTGGGCGCACAACGATCGGGCGATTGTGTGCTTGGCGCGTCCCATGGATCGCTCCACACTCACCTCGTCGGTGAAGGACTCGGGCCTGTAGGCCTTCCCTCGTCGGCGCCGTCGGGTGGCACGCGGCCTTTGGGCCGGGTGCCACCCGCTTTTTTACTGGTTGAAGGACATAACGTGTTGGTTGTGTAGAGTCTTTTCGGTGTGCTGGCGGGTGACAATCAACATTGAAGGTGGTTGTTTCATCGTGGGGTCATAAATACCTCCACATGCCCGGCGTGTGGGCGGACGCCCGGCCAGGCATCGTTGTGTCCACAACGCAGGCCACCTCGCCCGCATCACCCCGTTGTCGGCGTTTGTCGCCGAGGTTGTCTGCGATGCGGGCGCTTCACCGCCCCGAACCGCGACCTCACCGCCACCAAACGGGGGGAATTGCACCAATAGAGGCGCGACACACCGGCGACACGCCGAAGCAAGGCTTCTAAGGGTGCAAAACCCCCATCATTACCCCTGGCGTTATACTCCCGATCCGGTGCAATCCTCCCGATGGTGTTCGTCCTGTCTGTGGAGCTGCGGCGTGGGCGCCCGAGCACAGGCGCCCCTCCCCCGACGACGCATGGGACTAACCACCGCCAACACGTTGCGCCCTATCACCGTTGTTTACTGTCGCCATCCGTAGTTGCTAGAGTGTACGAACGCGACGCCATCCCCGTCGCATGAGCAGCGAGGCTTTCCCGAGGCCATCGCTCCCCTCACACAAGGAAGACCATGTCCCACCGTTCCCGTTTCTTAACGTTTCTCTGCATCGGCGCCGCCCTTCTGAGCCTGGGCCTGTCCGCTTGCTTCCCCGTCTCACTGAGGCCCCGCAGCTCCTCCGGGGGCTCTTCCGGCGGCTCTTCCGGGCCCACCAGCTCCGTCCTTGACCTGTACGTCGGCCAGTGCATCCAGAACCCGGGCGTGGACTCGATTACCGACGTGGAGAACGCGGTGTGTACGAACGAGCATTGGGGGGAGGTTTTCCACGTTATGACAATCACCTCCTCGCAGATGCCCTCCGAGGATGACATGGATGATATGGCCTGGGACGCCTGCGTTGACGCCTTCGATGTCTACGTGGGCAGGCCCTACGACGAGTCCGACCTGGACTTCAGGTGGTTCGGACCGTCCCAGGAGAGCTGGGCGGAAGGGGATCGCACCATCCAGTGCATCGCGATCCGCACGGACGGCGACCCCCTGTATCAGCCGGTGCGCAATTCGGGCCTATGAGAAGCCTCTGGCCGTGGCGTGATGTTGCTGTGGCTCGTGAGGCGGCCCGGCATGACCCGGACCACCTCCCCTTTACCGTGCGGTATTTGAATTGTTATAGTGACAACAGCATGGCGACGGGCACCACCCTGGGCCCGCGTCGTCGCAGCTGAGCGGTTTCGCCTCCCGCGGGCCGCGATCCCATCTCATCAAGGAGCACTATGTCCCACGCAATGCGTCCCGCCCTGGCTCTCGGCGCCTCCGCCGCGATCCTGGCCCTCGGCCTGTCCGCTTGCTCTGGCCTGCCCTTCGGCGGCCGCACCCCGTCCGATCGTTCCTCCGAGACCTCCTCGTCGCGCTCCTCGGAGAGCCCCTCCCCCGAGGCCACCGGCTCCGACACCTCCGCGTTCGCGATGTACGTCGGCCAGTGCATCAACACCCCCGACGGCGCCACCGCGACCGTTGAGGAGTTCGACTGCAACCAGCCGCACAACGGCGAGGTCTTTTACATCCACAACCTGACGGATGCGACGCGCCCGTCCGAGGACGACATGGAGAAGAAGGCAACGGACGCCTGCCTGGCAGCCTTCTCCCCCTACGTCGGCAAGGACTACGAGGACTCCAACCTGAGCATCGTGTGGATGTACCCCACGGTTCAGACCTGGACGACGGGCGACCGCGAGATCGTCTGCATCGCGACCACCGATGACGATTCGACACTGAACCAGTCCATCAAGGGCTCCGGCATGTGATTCGCATCCTGTGCGGCGGCGGTTCGGCTTCGGCCGGGCCGCCGCGCCTTGTCAGCGGCGCTCCCGAGCAGTTCCGATCGCGGGCACCAAGAACCCGGATCGTGCGGTCGCCGCGGCGTAATATAGTGGAAATAGCACAACGACCAGCAATCAGGCTCGCCGCGCCGCGCTCTTCCATCACGTGTGCGAAGGCGTCGTTGCTCCAAGGAGAATCATGTCTCAACGTTCCTTCGCATCCCGCACCGCGCGCCCCGCGCTGATCCTCGGGGTCTCGGCTGCCATCCTGAGTTTGGGCCTGTCCGCCTGTTCCGTGTCAATGTCTGGAACTCGCAAACCTTCGAATGGCTCCCGCACGCCGGCGGCCTCCGCGACGGCCGATACGCAGACGCAGCAACACATCGGGGAGTGTTTCCAGTTCGGGCCCGATGAGGACAGTGATGTCACCAAGGTCGACTGCAACCAGCCTCACGATGGGGAATACTTTCATATTTTTGACTTCGCAGGCACGAACCGTCCGTCCGACGACGAGTTTAACGAGGAGAGCGACGAGGTCTGCGGCCTGATCTTCGAGCACTACGTCGGCAAGCCCGTCGCGGATTCCACGTTGGACTACGACTGGACGTTTCCCCTTTCACAAACCTGGGCAAAAGGTGACCACACGGTGCAATGCTACCTTTTCGCCAAGGACGACAGTAAGCTCACCGGTTCCGCGAGGAACTCCAACATGTGACCCCGCTTCTACGCGCGCTCGTGGCGGCTCGGCTGATGCCGGGTCGCCTCAGTGCTTCTTGGAGGCCTTGCGCGCGTGGGTGGCGGGGTTCTTCGTGGTGACGCCGTGCGTCTCGAAGGCGGCAACGACCGGCCCATCGGGGCCGTGCTCGACGTGGGCGACCAGGATCTGGCCGTGCTTGAGGGTGGGGAGGTCACCGCCCGCGACTGTGTTTGCCCCGTAGGCCCGGAGTTCCTCGACGATGAGGTCGCGCGCGGCTCCGGTCACAGACACGAGGGTCGTGCCGCCCGGCTCGCGGAGGCGCTGCGCGGCGAAGGCGCGCACCCGGCCCGCTCGAGCGTCCGCGTCGATCTGTTCGGCGGCATCGGGCTGGGCGCCGAGAGCATCCACGAGCGTCACGGATCCGCCGCCGAGCGCGGCCCACGGCGCGAGAGCCTGGCGCGCCCGGGCACTCGGGGACGCGAAGGCGCGATCGACGCCGAACGCGCTCAAGAGGTCGACGAGGTCGAAGGCCTGTCGCACGCCGAATCGGCCGAGGGGCGGATCGGCGGGCCGTTGGGCGTTCCGCGTCGTCAGGGCCGAGGCCCGCTCCACCTGCAATGCCCGGCGCGCCGCCGCAGAGGCGACGATCGCGGGGCTGGGCACCGGGCGCGGCTTGGGGGCTGCGGCGGGCACGGTCGCGGCGGGCGTGGGGGTCGCAGGCGCATGGGTCGCTGGCGCTGGCTCGGCGGGCGCGCCCGCATCCGCTGACGCGGAGGCGCTCTCAGGCGCGGTGTCTGCGGGCCCGGGGCGCAGAACCAGGATCGTGGAGGTGACGAGGCGTCCTTCGCTGGCGCGGGCGACGATGTCGGCGAGGAGGCGGCGGTCGCCTCGCCGGGTCAGCATGTCGGAGGCGGCCTCGGGGCTGGCCCACGTGGTCTGGTCGATTTCGGTGCGCGGCGCGCGAGCGGCGGGGGCGCGCAGGCGCGCGGCGGCGGCGTCGGCGGGCAGGGGCGTGCCGACCCAGTAGTGGACTTCCTTGGTTTGCCCGCCGCCGAGCCGGTAGCGCTGGGTGGTCAGGGGCGCGCCCAGGGTGATGATCTGGCCTGTCTCTTCTTCGACTTCGCGCACGGCGGCGGCGAGGAGGGGTTCACCGTTTTCGGCCTTGCCTTTGGGCCAGGACCAGTCGTGGTAGCGGGGGCGGTGGACCATGAGGACTTCGATGTCCGCGGGGTCGATGGGCTCGCCGGGGCGCGCGACGCGCGCGGGGTCTGTGAAGCGCCAGACGAGCGCGCCCGCGGAGCGAACGAGTCGCTGGGGGCGTGGGGCTGGCATCGGGCGCATAGGGTCCAGGGTAGTCGCCCCGCGCCGACCGCGCCCTGATGGGCGCGCCACCTTCACGAGGTCGGGGTCGCGCCGGGCGCGAATCCGGCGGCCTCGTGGGCCGTGACGAGCGGGCGGAAGGGGCGTCGGGGGACGGGCTCCGCGCCGGTGGACGTGTCTCAGTCGAGCGTGCCGACGGCGGCCTCGCGGGCCGCGACATCGAGCTCGTCGGCGGTTGCCAGCAGGGCGGAGTGGCGCATGGTGACACGGTGGGCGAGCGGGTCGGTGGGGTCTTCGATCCACAGGGCCCCGGCCTCGCCGGCGGCGAGGACGCGCATGGCGCGGGAGGCCTCGCCGAGCACGTACTCGAGGTCGTCGTCGGTCAGGTCGCCCCGCAGCAGGGAGTCGACCTCTTCCATGATGAGGCTCAGGGAACGCAGCTCGACGGGGGCCTCGAGCCCCTGGATGATAGGCGCGCGCGAGCCGTCGGCGTAGCGCTTCGCCACCAGGAGCGGATCGCGGTGGTACCACTCGTGGAGCAGGTAGACGCGCCACAGGGCGCCGGGGAGAGTGAATTCGGGGCTGCGCGACCACACGTGGGCGATGGTGTCGATGCCGCGGGTGCGCACTGTGTCACGCAGGCGCGCCACGTCCTCGTCCGTGAAGTTGTCGTCACCGATGCCCATGAGCGCCCACGCAGCGGTGTGCGCGACGGCGGCGAGGGAGGCGGGATCTTCGTCGCCGATGATCGTTTCCGCCCGCGCGGCGTCGAGCATGGCCGGGCGGCGAGGGGTGTTTGATTGGGCCATGGGGACCGCTTCCTTCTACAATGTGGGCATGGGCCTATAGCTCAATGGTAGAGCAGCGGACTTTTAATCCGTAGGTTGGGGGTTCGAGTCCCCCTGGGCCTACTGGTCGCCTCGGAATGTTCCGGGGCGTTCACGCTATCTGCGGGCGCGCGCCCGCGCTGGAGGTGCACGGATGGATCCTCGTTTGTCTCGCGCGCATGGCGCCCTGGCCGGGCTGGCGCTCGGAGACGCGCTGGGAATGCCGACGCAGGCGATGTCGCCTGCGCAGATCCGCGCGGTGTACGGGCGGATCGCGGGCCTGGTGGATGCGGATGCGAGCCAGCCTTACGCTCCGGGGATGCCGGCCGGTTCGGTCACGGATGACACGGAGCAGGCGCTGCTGATTGCTTCCCTCCTGGTACGAGGCCGGGGCTCCTCTTCGGGTCACGCGGCCCTGGACGCGGGCGAGTTCGCTCACGCGCTGCTGGCCTGGGAGGATTCGATGATTGCGCGCGGGTCGCTCGACCTGCTGGGCCCCTCCACGAAGGCGGCGCTCGAGCGCGTGCGTGCGGGCGAGGATCCGCTGAGCGTGGGCGGGGCGGGAACGACGAATGGCGCGGCGATGCGCGTGACCCCGGTCGGCATCGCGGTTTCGACGGCGGATCCGCAGGCCTTCGCCGAGTCCGTGTGGTCGTCCTGTCAGGTCACGCACGCGACACGACAGGGCTTCCAGTCGGCTGCGCTCGTGGCGGCGGCCGTGTCCCTGGGGATCGATGCGGCTTCGTCGTCCGCCTCGGATGTGCGGGCGCTGCTGTGGGAGGCCGTGTCCTACGTCGATTCGCTGCCCGAGCGCGGCGCGTGGGCACCGGACCCAGACGTCGTGGCGGCGACGCGCCGGGCGCTGGAGCTGGCGTCCACTCCCCCGTCACCATCCCCGGAGTCGTTGGCCGAGCAGATCGGCTCCTCCGTGGCCTCGGCGCAGGCGATTCCCATGGCCTTCGCACTGCTCGCGCGCGACCCCTCCCCGCGCGCCCTCCTGGATGCCGCGAATCTGGGCGGCGACACGGACACGATCGGCGCAATCGCGGGCGCGATCCTGGGCGCGGCGGCGGGGGTCGGGGTCTTCGACGGCCGCGCCCTCGCTCAGGTCGAGGAGGTCTCCCGCCTCGGCCTGCCCTCAGTCGCGGAGCAGTTGTTGGCCCTGCGGGCGCCCGGTGAGCACGCCGCGAGCGCTCCACCGGCCCACGGGAGCAAGGGGAAGATTCCCGAGGAGGAGGCCCCGGCCTCGTGCCCCGAGCCGAGCGCCGCGGCAGGCCGCGTTGTCCTCATGGGCCAGATCCTCGTCGACCTCGCCGTTCGTGGCGAGGCCCTCCCCTCCCCCGGCGGCGACGTGTGGGCCGTCGATGAGGGGATGCACGTGGGCGGGGGCTTCAACGCCCTCGTGGCGGCGCGGCGCATGGGGGCCGAGGCCCTCTCCCTCAGCCCGATCGGCGAGGGCCCCTACTCCTCGCTCATCCAAGCGGCGCTGGCGCGCGAGGGGATCACGGATGCCGGTCCTCGCGTCGCGGGCATCGACAACGGGTTCTGCATCGCGTTCACAGACCGCACGGGCGAGCGCACGTTCATCTCGACCAAGGGCGCCGAGACGATGGTACCCGCGAGCGCGTGGGCTGATTTCGTGCGCACGATGAACCCGGGGGACGTCCTCTACGTCGACGGATACCTCATGGACCACCCCGCGAACAAGGAAGCCGCTCAGGCTGCGCTGCACGCCCTGCCCGAGGGCGTGCGCGTCGTGCTGGACGTCTCCCCCGTCATCGGAATCCCGGACGGCTTGCCGACGCGCGACGTCATCATCTCGATGAACCACAGGGAAGCTCAGGAGATCGGGAAGCGGAGCGAGGATTCGAGCGTCCGCGACCGGTGCCGTGAGCCTCACGAAGCGGCGTGCGCAATGTTCGGCCTGCTGGGCCGCCCCGTCGTGGTACGCGCGGGAGCTGCGGGCGCATATGTCGCCCGTCCCTCGGTGGCTGCCACGGATACCGTCCATGAGGACGCGTCCCATGTCCCGACTCCTCGCGTCGAGGCAATCGACACGAATGGCGCTGGCGATGCGCACTCCGGGGTGCTGGCGGCCTCCCTCGCACAGGGGATCCCCCTGGAGAGGGCGCTTCTCCTCGCCAACTGTGCGGGTGCGCTGTCAGCGACGGTCGTCGGTCCGGCCTCGTGCCCGTCGCGCAGCCAGATCGAGGCCGCGGCGGACGCATTGGAGGCACGAGCGGACGAGGAGTGAGCGCGGTCGAGGTGTTGGCTGAGCGGGAGCACTACACCTGAGCACATGTGTGCATATCGGCCCCTGCGGGGGTGAGAGATTCGTCAAGTATTCAACCGAGGAACCTATTTTATATTCCCCCAGGGGCGCACAATTACCCCATGACGAATAACGACACCCAGGACCGCAGCGGCATCGTCGGCGGGGCCCTCACCGTGGTTCTGCTGATCACGCTGGCCGTACAAAACGCCGTGCCCCCGATGGCGACCGACATGTACTCGGCCGCGTTCCCGCAGATCACGGCGGACCTGGCGACGAACTCGACGATGCTCGGATTCACGCTCACCACCTTCTTCGTGGGCTACGCGTCCGGGCAGGTGCTGGGCGGTGCTATCTCGGACCAGATCGGGCGACGCCGCCCCATCATCACCGGCGGCATCACCGCCCTGATCGGCTCCATGATCTGCGTGTTCACGCCGAACATCTGGGTACTCCTCGTGGGCCGAGTCTTCCAGGGCCTCGGCGGCGGCGTCGCCTCCTCGGTGGCGCGCGCAATCCTCGTCGACGTCGCACATGGCAAGATGCTGGCGCGCGCAATGAGCCTCATCCAGGCGATCGTCGGCTTTGCGCCGATGCTCGCCCCGGTCCTCGGCGCGTTCATCATCACGCACTCGACGTGGAGGGTCATCTTCTGGGCGCTCGCCGCATTCACGCTACTCATGGCGGCCCTCGCCTGGTTCGTCGTGCCCGAGTCCCTACCCGAGGAACGCCGCCACCCCGGCGGTATCCCCCGGTTCTTCCACGGCCTCGTCCAGGTCGTGCACATCCGCCCCTTCGTGGGTTTCATGCTGGTCAACGCCTTCTCGAGCTTCTGCATGTTCGGCTACATTTCGAACGCCACCTACGTCCTGCAGGGACCGCTGGGCCTGTCCCCCATGGCTTTCGCGTGGATCTTCGCGTTCAACGCGCTGCTGTCGACCGGATTCGCGCTGGTCAACGTGCGCCTGATCTCACACTTCACGCCGCGCACGCTCATCATCACGGGCCTCACGATCGCCGCGACCGGCGTCGTGACGCTGGCAGTGTCGACGTTCCTACTCGACCTGCCACTCATTCCGACGTGCGTGGGCTTCGCGCTCATCATGACGGCGAACGCGTTTATCTTCGGCAATTCGGGCGCGCAGGCCATGAGTGAGGCGCGCGAGCAGGCGGGCACGGCCTCGTCCGTCATGGGCGTGTTCCAGTCTCTGGCTAACGGAGTCGCGGCCCCCCTGGCAACCTCGGGCGGCGACAGCGCCGTGCCGATGGTGCTCGTCATGATCGTCGGCTCCGCCGGCGCGTGGTTCGCGTTCTGGGTGATCGCCCGCGGCGGCAAGCACACGCCTCGCCAGCTCAGCCTCGACTGACGAGGCGTCAGCGCGCGGGACACAGGATCACCGCGCCCTGGATACCGATACATCGCGCACATCCGGATAGGTAACACGCATCCGGATAGGTAACGCACATCCGGATAGGTAACACGCATCCGGATAGGTTATTAACCTATCCAGATCGTCACAACCTATCCAGATCGTCACAACCTATCCAGAAAGCGCGCCTCATCGCGAAGAATTCACCAGAGGGCACCAGCTTTCATGCCCCCGGTCGCGACTATCGGTTGGGACAGCGCCGCCCACCCCGCTCGGTGCGCGGATCACGCGCGCGAGGCGAGCCACACAGCGACCGACACGAGGACCAGGCCGATCAGCTCGAAGACACCCGGAATTTGGCGCAGCATGACGGCTCCGACCAGCGCGGACGTGGCCGGGAGAATCGCGGCAAACAGGGCGAAGGTGGAGGCGGCCAGGCGACGCATCGCGATCGCCTCGAAGCTGTAGGGGATGGCTGTGGAGAGCAGTCCCACGCCCACGACGATCGCGATCAGTTTCCACGAGGTCGTGGCCGCCATGGCTCCCGGCCCGAGGATGGGCGCGAAAAACAGGGAGCCCCACGCGCAGCCGAGGGCCAGGTTCGTCACCCCGTCGCGAGTGGAGGAGGCCCGCTGGCCCACGACGATGTACGCGGACCACGCGAGCGCGGCCAGGAGAATCCATGCGACGCCGACCCGCACGCTCGCGACGCTCAGGTCGAGGGCGAGTCCGCCGATGCATGCGACTCCCGCGAAGGCGAGGACGGCGGCGACGCGCGGGCGCCAGCCTCGGCCTCGGATGACGGCGACGGCGACCGGGCCAATGAACTCGATGGACACGGCTGTGCCCAGGGGAAGGCGCGCGATGGCCTCGTAGAACGACGAGTTCATCGTCAGGATGATGACCCCGAAGAGCGCGGAGATCGCCAGGTCCGAGCGCGTCAGGCCGCCGCGCCAGGGGCGCTTCCACGCGAGGAGGACGACCGCGCCGGTGACCACGCGCCACCAGGCGACGGACGCGGGTTCGACGGATGCGAAGGCGACGACTGCGAGCGCCGCGCCCACGTACTGGATGAGGCCCGAACCGACGATGTAGAGCTGGGGCGGGATGCGGTCGGCGACGGAGGCGCGACCTGCCGGGCGCTTCGGCGCGGCGGCGCTTCGCGGCCCGGCACTGGACGAGGCCGGGGTTGCGTGCCCTCCTCGGCGCTGGGCGGGCTCGTTCACTGGGCGGGCGCGAAGGTGAGCGCCGCCGAGTTCATGCAGTAGCGCAGGCCGGTGGGCTGGCCGGGCGCGTCGGGAAAGACGTGGCCGAGGTGGGAGCCACAGGTCGCGCAGCGTACCTCGGTTCGGGTCATGCCGTGGCTGGTGTCGACGTGCTCGGTCGTGGCGCCGTCGTGGGTCTGGAAGAAGGAGGGCCAGCCGCAGGAGGAGTCGAACTTCGTGTCGGAGTCAAAGAGTGTGGAGCCGCAGGCCGCACACGAGTAGGTGCCGACGCGGGCCTCGTCGAGGAGCTCGCCGGTGAAGGGGCGCT
>ERZ1674201.224-NODE-224-length-10548-cov-9.510150_pt1 | contig 10548 bp, 7 predicted proteins | sample MGYA00581114_ERZ1674201 | MGnify/ENA primary metagenome ERZ1674201 (study PRJEB41354, sample SAMEA4873309) | human saliva metagenome | biome: human-associated habitat [ENVO:00009003]; feature: mouth environment [ENVO:08000002]; material: saliva material...
TTCCAACGTGTCCCGCATGTGAACCCGCTGTTTCGCACGTGGGCCGTCTGTTCCGTACGTGGGCGGGGTTGCCCAGGCTCGGAATAGCAGGCCCACGTGCGGACGAGAAGGGCATACCAAGGTATGCAAGGTGCAAACCCAGCAACACGACATGTCCTATAAGCCGAAGGATGGACACATCGTGTTGCTGGGGTGGTGACTTGTCGGTTGTGTTGCGCGGGAAAGTCGCTGTTGTGGGTGGTCGTGTTTGCCTCGTTCCTGGATTCGCCCAAATCGCAGACCACCTCACCCACAACAGCCCATTTTTGCCGTTTTTCGGCGAGGTGGTCTGCACTTTGGGCGTGTGTGGCTGCCCCATGGTCTGTGACCGATCATCCGCGTGCGACAACGCGTGGCCTCCAACGTGTCCTGCGTATCAACCAGCTGTCTCGCATGTGGGTCGCCTGTTGCGCACGTTAACCCGCTGTTCCGTACGTGGGCGGGGTTGCCCAGTTTCGGAATAGCGGGTTCACGTGCGGATGAGAAAGGCCAGGCTCGGAATAGCGGGTCCACGTGCGGATGAGGGCTTACGTGCGCCGGAGCCGCAACGGCCAAGCGGGCTGCGCTGGCAAACAGGTGGCACAACGGTGCTCGGGGTCGCAAGGGCGCGACGAGCAGCAACGCCGACGCCGAGGCCGAGGCCGTAAGGCGGGTCGTAATGGCACGGTGAAACCACAATGGCGAGGCCGGGGCTAGCCTCCGATAACCGGAAGGCTAGCCCCGGCCTCGTCGTGCTGAGCGGTAGGCCGCCGGTAAACCGTCAGTAGGCTGTCAGCAGACCGTTAGTAGACCGTCACGTAGGTCCCCGATGGGATCGTGTCGTGCAGCCACTTGGCGTCCTCGTAGCGCAGGCGCACGCAGCCGTGGGAGACGTGCCCGCCGAGGGTGCCGTCCATCACGGTCATGGTGCCCTCGTAGTAGAGAATCGAGTGGAACAGGTAGTCGCCGTAGAACTGGGTCCACCAGTACGCCGTGTACCCGTGCCCGAAGGAGGAGCCTCGGTTCTTGATGGTGAAGGTGCCGGTGACGGTCGGGGTGGAGGACTTGCCGACGGAGCAGGGCATGTCGGTGAGTGGCTGCCAGGAGTTCGCCGCCCAGTAGAACGTCATGCAGTGCGGGGCGCTCGTGTCGACGACGACCAGGTAGTTCGTGGGACTGTAGAGGGTCTTTGCGTAGTTCCAGTCGGCCTCGAAGCCGGAGCGGCCGGATACCCAGAAGCCGTCCCACCGGTCGAAGTAGTTCCAGCTGCCGTCGACCATCGCCCAGGCGGTCGCCATCGCGCCGCCGGAGTCCGGCCTCAGGTAGTACCATTTCACGCCTTGCTGCAGCCAGCCGGTGGCCATAGCCCCAGAGCTGCCCAGGTAGTACCAGGAGCCTCCGTCGCTGACCCAGCCGGTGCGCATGGCGCCGCTGGCATCCGCGTAGTACCAGGTGTCGCCGGCCTTGAACCATCCGGTGGCCATGGCCCCGGATTCGCCCAGGTAGTACCAGGCCCCCGCCCGTACCCACGTGGACGCGCTCATCGCGCCGGAGGCATCGAGGTGGTACCAGGTGCCGTCGACCTTGGTCCAGCCGGTGGCCATCGCGCCGCCCGCGTCCGGGTTCAGGTAGTACCGGGTGCCGCCGGAGACCTGCCAGCCGGTGACCATGGCTCCTGAGTCGGATAGGAGGTACCACGAGCCGTCCCGGTACCAGCCGGTGCGTACGCCGTTTTCGGTTGATGCGTACCAGGTGCCGTCGGGCGCGCGGTACCAGCCGACCGGAACGAAGCCGTCGGCGTTGAAGGCGTAGCGTACGCCGCCGACCTCGAAGACTCCGTCCTTGAGCCATGTGCCGTCGGAACTTTCGTAGCGCCAGCCTTCGGCGTGGTGCACCCACTGGGAGGTGGCGGGTGCCGGGGGTTCGGGTTCGGTGGGATTATCCGGCGCGGGTTCGGCGGGGTCACCCGGTTCGGGCTGCGCCGGGTCGGGCGTCGGGGGAGCGTCGTCCGACGAGGCCGGGGTGTTCTCGGGCGTCGCGGGGGTGGCCTCGGGCGAGGCGGGGGGTGCCTCGGGCGTGGCTGGTGCGGCGGGTGTGCTCGCACCCGACTGTGCGCCTGATTGTGGGCCGGATTGTGCGGCGTCGTCGGTGACGTTGGCACCTGCGGCTGCGAGAGGGAAGAGACCGACGCATGCGAGCGCGGTCACCGATGCGACGATGCATCGGGCAAAGCGGATGTGAATCCTCTTCATGATGACACCTCACTGGTGGGGGATGTCTCAATCTTAGGTCCTGGAGGGGCGTGGTGGGGGTGCGTGCGGTCGGTGCGTGGGGGCTCTCTGAATGTCTGAGTCGCGGGGCGCGTGCGAGGGTAAAAGCATTGTGTTCCTGCGTAAATGAGGCTTATGATACTTTTATAAAGTTCGTCAATGCTTGCTTGCCCCTAAGGAATGAACCCATGTCCAAGAAGGACGTCGTCATCCCCCTCGTGCCCGCAGCTCTGAGCGCCCTGCTCCTCGCCGGAGGAGTTACCGTGTTCTCGGCCTGCGACCCCAGGCCGAACGGCTCGTGGATGCAGTGTCACCAGTGCCAGAACAGTGTTGTGGCCAGTTCGGCGGGCCTCGTCGTGTTCTTCGGAACCGCGGCTTTCGTCAAGAATAAAGGTGTGCGCCTGGCCCTCCAGGCACTCTCGTTGATCGGCGCGATCGTCGTCTTTTTTATCCCCGGCGTCATTTGCCCGCTGTGCATGATGAAGACGATGCGCTGCCACACGGTGTTCCAGCCCTTCGTGCGCATCATGAGTGTGCTCGTCGCTGGTGGCGGCGTCGCGGCCCTGGTGCACACGTTCAAAAAGGTTCGGGCCTCTCAGGCCTGACACTAGAGCGGTGACACGCGCCCGCCTGTCCCAGGCATCCATCAAGAAGGGGGCCGTCGCACTTGCGGCGGTTTTCCTCGCGTTGACCCTCGGTTTCGTGGTCTACAACCATCAGCGCGGGGAGCGTTATGCGGAGGCGGTGCGCCTGGCCGAGGCCGGGGACGCCTCGGGTGCGTACGCTATCTTCGTTGGGCTTGGGGGCTACGCGGACGCGGCGCAGCGCGGGGCGTGCCTCGTCGAAAAAGACCCGGCAGTGCCCTACCGGAGGGCGGCCAAGGGGGACGTAATCGACTTCGGTTCCTTCGAGCAGGACGGGAACGAGGCGAACGGACCCGAGCCGATTCAGTGGATCGTGCTCGAGCGTTTCGATGATCGCCTCCTGGTCCTCAGCGCCGACGTGCTGGAGGCCCGCCAGTACAACCACGTGCCTTTCCAAGATGTCACGTGGGCTGACTCCGATCTGCGCGCGTGGATGAACGGGGACTTTTTCGCCTCGGCCTTTACTCCCGCCCAGCAGGGAATTATCCCCTCCGTCCTCAACGAGAACGCGGACCAGTCGATCGCGGGGACTCCGGGTGGCGCGCCTACGCAGGACCGCGTCTTCGCGTTGAGCGAGCAGGAGAGCGTCGTCTACCTGAGCGGCAGCGCGAACCGATCCGATATCGGTGCGGCACCCGCCAGCCAGGCCGCGGCCTCGGGTCCCCTGGCCGTCAGCGAGGACGGGACCGCCGACTGGTGGCTGCGCTCGCCGGGCACCTACGCCTTCGCCGCGCAATACGTCGATACCGCGGGCACTCCGCTGCCCAGCGGCGCGAACGTCGACGTCCTCTACGGGGTGCGCCCCGCTCTGTGGATCGATATCGCCGAGGTCGGCGGAGGTCAGCAATGACGCGTGACCTCACGCTGCGCCTCGTTCCCGTCAAGAACATCCGGGCGCACCCGGTGCGCGCCGCGATCATCCTGGTGCTCGCGCTCGCCCAAGCGGCGTGCGTGTTTGTTGGCCTCGTGGCGCTCGACGGCATGCGCGCGCAGCTGAGCCTGGCCGAGCGCAGGCTTGGTGCCGACCTCGTCGTCTACCCGACGACCTGCCTGAACCAGGTCGATAAGAGGCAGCTGAGCATGCTCGGCACCCCCGCCCAATGCGACCAACCGCGCGCGGCCCTGTCGCGCATGGACGCCAACGAGGACATTTCGGCCGTCACCGTCCAGCTCGCCATCGCGGACACGCAGCCGGACGGGACGCCCCTGTGGATCGTCGGTTACGACCCGGCGACCGACTTCGTTATCTCCCCGTGGATTGCCGAGGGTGAGGGGACAGCGCCCCCGGCGGGGACCGTCGCGGTCGGTGCCGCCGTGCGCCAGGATCCGGACGGCCAGGTCACGCTCTTCGGGAAGCAATGGCCGGTCGGCGCACACCTGGAAGCAACCGGCACCGACACGGATACCATCGTCTTCGTCACCATGGACACGCTACGCCAGGTCATCGCAGCCTCCACCGAATCCGGCGTCGACGCCTACGTCTCCCTGAACCCCGACCAGGACTACACGGTCGCCCTCGTGCGGGTCACCAATCCGAGCGACGTCGGCGCAGTGACCGAGTGGATCAACCTCTACGTGCGCAAAGTGACCGCCGTGCGCTCCGATGTCGCCGTCGCAGCCACGGCCTCGGACGTGAGCGCCCACCGAAGCGTCCTCCTCGGCATCCTCGGTGCCGCCTGGCTGATCCTGCTCGCAGCCCTCATGGTCGCCCAAGCCACCCTCATGAACGAACGTCGCCACGAAATATTCGTCTGGCGATCCATCGGAGCCTCACGCGCGACCATCGCCCGCGTCATGACCGCCGAATCCCTCATCGTCCACGCGGCGGGCGCGCTCGCGGGCGTCGTCGTCGGAGCCGCCGCCCTACCCCTGCTCGGTGATGCCCCCGCGCTCGCAGCGCTGACCACCCCGGCCAGGTCGGCACCCCTCGCGCTCATGACCGTCGCCCTGCTGGTAGCCTTCGGCGTGGCCGGAACCCGCCTCGCGCTGGCGCGGGTAAGCCGCGCCGCGCAGGGAAACAAGCTCGCGCCGATCTAGGCGCACGACAGGAGGACACACATGCTTTCGCTCGCGCGACTGCCCTGGATGAACCTGCGCGGCTACCCGGTGCGCACGGGGACCCTCGTGGTCTTCTCAATGCTCATGACGATGGCGATGTTCGGCGGGACCATGCTGGTGTCGGGTATTGACCGGGGCCTGCGCACCGTTGAGTCGCGCCTCGGCGCGGACATCATGGTGACGCCCGCGGACGCCGACGACTTTGACCCGCAGGCGTTCCTGGTGGGTGCCGAACCCTCCTACTTCTACATGGACGAGGCCACCCGCGACCAGGTCGCCGCCGTCGACGGCGTCGAGGCCGCGTCCGCCCAGCTTTTCCTGGCCACCGCCCGCGCCTCGTGCTGCTCGGGACGCTACCAGGTCATCGCATTCGACCCGGCGACGGACTTCACCATCCAGCCGTGGATCTCTGACACGGTGGGGGCCTTGGACCTCGGCGACATGGAGGTCATCGTCGGCGCGAACGTCGGCGTGGCGGACCCGGAGAACTTCTCGCTGTTCGGCAACAAGCTGCGCGTCGTCGCCCAATTCGACACCACCGGATCGACGCTGGATAACGCGGTGTACGCCAACTTCGATACCGCGCGCATCCTCATCGATTCCTCCCTGGACAAGGGCCTCAACAAGTACACGACCCTCGACACTGGCCGCATCATCTCCTCGGTCATGGTGAGGGTTGCGCCCGGCCGTGACGTCGATGCGGTCGCCGCCAACATCCAGGCGAGCGTGCCCGGGGTGAACGTGACGACCTCGACGACGATGGTCAGTGGCATCGCGCGCTCGCTGGAGGCAACCTCGCGCACGGTGACGGTGCTGGTGGCGCTCGTATGGGGCGTGGGCGTGGCGATGATCACCCTGATCTTCGTCCTGATGATCGTCGAGCGTAAACGCGAGTTCGGCACTCTCATCGCCCTGGGCGCGCATAAAGGCCTGATCGCGCGGATCGTCGTGTCCGAGGCCGTGGCCGTGAACGCGGTCGGCGCGGGCCTGGGCGTCCTCGTCTCGGGGGTTCTCATCACCTCCTTCTCCGGGCTCGTGAGACAAACAATCGGCCTGGGGTTCCTGATCCCCTCCCTCCCCGTGATCGCCGGCCTGGCGGCGGGGGCTGTGGCCGCGATGGGTCTGGTCGCCCTCGTATCATCGTGGATAGCGCTGCGCGCCCTGAATACGGCGGATGCCAGCGCCCTACTCAAGGAAGGCGAGTGACATGCTCATTGAAGCGACCTCCCTCACGAAGGATTTCCCCCGTGCCCGCAAGGGGAGCCGTCTGTTTACTGCGGTGGCACCGCTCGACCTTGCCCTGGAGGCGGGGCAGTTGACCGTCATCACCGGGCATTCGGGTAGCGGTAAGAGCACGCTGCTGTCCATGCTTGCCGGCATGCTCCCGCCCACGGCCGGCACGGTTCGGCTGGGGGAAGCGGACCTGTACGCGATGCGCGATGAGGAACGCTCGCGCTTGCGTAACGAGCGCATCGGTCTGATCCCGCAGGGGCACACGGCGCTGCGCAGCTTGAGCGTCCTCGAGAATGTGCTGCTGCCTTCCGTGCTTTATGTCAAGGCCGAGCCGCCGCGCTCGCGTGCCGAGGAACTCCTGGCCGCTGTGGGTCTATCCGATCTGGCGGAGGCACGCCCCAATGAGCTGTCCGGCGGCGAGCTGCGCCGCGTCGCCGTGGCCCGCGCGCTCCTCATGAACCCGAGCATCGTCCTGGCCGACGAGCCGACGGCCGGCCTGGATGCCGAGAACGCGACAACCGTCCTACGCCTTCTGCGCGAGGCAGCCGATGGGGGAGCAGCCGTCCTGATCGTCACCCATGAACCCGAGGCACGCCGCTACGCCGACCGCACCTTCGCGATGGACGGCGGTCGCCTCTCCTCGGAGCAGGCCTCGTAGGGACGAGGCCGTGGTTGTCTCAGTGTTCCCGTGCCCTGCGGGCCTACATTGTTAGTGTCGCGGTTCCAGCCGGCGCACTGGCCATCGGCACCAAGCGCCGCCGCGAACGCCGGGACGCCTAACGGGCACCACGCCTGACACCAGGTAACCCCAGGCAGGGGCGCGAGACCAACACATGGTCCCGCGCCCCTCCCACATACCCGGCCCCGGCCTCGTCAATGGGACCCGTCGATCATGCTGGCGGAACCAGCGGCCCGACGCTGTGGAACGCGCGGCGCGGGACGCAGATGGGGGTGGGACCAACTAGGCTTGGAGGGTGACCACAGCACTGTATCGCCGGTATCGCCCCGACACCTTCGACCAGGTGATCGGGCAGGAGCACGTGACGGAGCCGCTCAAGGCGGCGCTGCGCGCGAATCGCGTCACACACGCGTACCTGTTCTCGGGGCCGCGCGGATGCGGCAAGACAACGTCCGCGCGCATCCTGGCGCGCTGTCTGAACTGTGCGCAGGGTCCCACGGACACCCCGTGCGGTCAGTGCGAATCCTGCCGCGAGCTGGCCACCGGCGGCCCCGGCTCGCTCGACGTCGTCGAGATCGACGCGGCCTCGCACGGCGGCGTCGACGACGCGCGTGACCTGCGTGAACGCGCCACCTTCGCGCCGGTGCGCGACCGCTACAAGATCTTCATCATCGACGAGGCCCACATGGTCACGAACCAGGGCTTCAACGCGCTGCTCAAGCTCGTCGAGGAGCCGCCCGAGCATGTCAAGTTCGTTTTCGCGACGACGGAACCTGAGCGCGTCATCGGTACGATCCGCTCGCGTACCCACCACTACCCGTTCCGCCTGGTCCCGCCGGACGTCCTCGGCCCGTATCTGACGACCCTGTGCGCCGAGGAACACATCAGCGTGGGAGAGGGCGTCCTGACCCTCGTCATGCGTGCGGGCGGCGGCTCGGTGCGAGACACCCTCTCGGTACTCGATCAGCTGATGGCCGGCGCGATCAACGGCCAGGTCACCTACCAGACAGCGGTGGCGCTGCTCGGGTACACGGATTCCGCGCTGCTCGACCAGTCCGTCGACGCGCTTGCGGGTGGCGACGGTGCCGCGGCCTTCCGTGTCGTCGAGCGCATGGTCGAGTCCGGCCACGATCCGCGCCGCTTCGTTGAGGACCTCCTCCAGCGCCTGCGCGATCTGCTCATCATCGCGGTGGCCGGCGACGGCGCGCGCGACGTCTTGGCCGACACTCCGCAGGACCAGTTCGAGCGCATGCAGCGACAGGCACAGAATTGGGGGCCGCACGGCCTCTCCCGTGCCGCGGACCTGACCGACGAGGCCCTGCGCGCCATGACGGGCGCGACCTCACCCCGACTCCAGCTCGAGCTCCTCGTGGCGCGTATCCTCGTGCCCGCGCCCACCGCCGCGCCCGCACCGGGTCCCGTCCAGGGCACGGTCGGAATGACCGGTGGGGGAGCGCCGCGCCAGGTGTCCTCCGCTTCGTCATCCGAGGCCTCCTCGGGTCGTTTCGGCGCTCGCGAGGCACGCGAGGCCCTGGCCCGGAAGAAGCAGGAGCGCGCCGAGGCCTCGGCCCCCGCCGCGCAGACGCCCGCGTCGCCTGCCTCGTCCGGACCCGCGCCCCAGGGCATGCCCACGTGGGGGAGCGGCCCCGATTGGGGTTCCGCGAGTCCTGCGCCTCGTTCGCCCGAGGCCTCCCAGGAACCCGCGCAGCACGCGCCGGGGGAGCGAGCCTCAGGGGGGCGCGGTGAGCGCCCCGTAGGTGATCGAGCTGAGTACCCCGCGAACGAGCGTCCCACGAATGATCGGTCCGCTCGCGAGCGCGGCGAGCACGCCTCGAGCGACCAGCACGAGTGGGGTCGCAGCAAGCGCTACGATCAGCAGGGTGGCGCACGCCAGGGCGAACGTGCTCCGGCGCAGCATTCGGGTGGCCAGGCCACGCGCCAGCAGGGCCGTCCCGAGGTCCCCGAAGGCCGCGAGGCCCCCGCGCAGCGCCCCGCCCAGCCGCGACCCGACGCGCGCAGCCACGAACCGCTGCGCCGGGAAGCTCACGCCCAGGAGCGAGCGCACCGTGACACTTCGGCCTCCCAGGCCCCCGGAGGCCGCGAGGCCGACATGCTGCGCGGACGATGGAACGAGGTCGTCGAACGACTGTCCTCTATCAGCCGCGTCACCTGGTCGATGGTCGGCGGTAACGCGCAGCTCGGAGCCGTGGATGGATCCGCCGTGGTGCTGCTCTTTCCCGTCGAGGCCATGGTCAACGCATTCTCGCGCGGCCCCCGCGCTGCTGACGTCGAGAAGGCAATCCGCGAGGTCACCGGCCTGACCGTCACCGTGTCCGCGCAGGTGGGGCAGGCCTCGGGTGGCCCGGCAACGACGGGTCCGTCGGCGCAGGCATCGCGTTCGGGCGGTCAACCGCGTCAGCCCCAGCGCGGAGGATGGGTCTCGGAGCCGCCCCCTTTTGACGAGGCCGCCGCGCAGGCGGCATACCACGAAGACCCCGCGCCCGACAACGACGGCGGATGGCCCGAACCCGCGCGAGCACCGGAACCTACTCGCACGCCGGAACGCGCACCGGAGGAGTCGGCCTGGCCGGCGACCACGACGGTGATGCCTCTGCGCCGAGCGACGCCGCGTTCAGAAGAACAACGCTGGCAGGACACGCCCGATACGTTGAGTGGGTCCGACTCGTACGAGAGAGCGTCGACGCCCGAGAAATCCGCTGCGTCCGCGCGTCTGGTGCTGCCCGAAAGGGCCACCCGAGCCATCGCACAGGCCCCTGCCCACGACGAACACCCGGGTGCTGCCACGACGACAGCACCGGTCGCGCCACGCAAGCACTCCTTCACGGTCTTCACCTACCCTGGCGACCCGGAGCCCGCTGACGAAGCGTCGGTCGCACCCGCGCAGGCTGACAGCGCGGCCCCGGCCTCGTCCCCCGTCTTTGACGATGCGCCCATCGAGTCCGACGCCTACGCGCCGACCACGCCGACGGGGTGGGGCGACCCGGCTGCGATCCCCGGAGGCGCGCCCGTCTCCTTCGACGATGGCGCGGATCAGTGGACGCCGCCGGAGGAAGCGACGAACAGCGCTACCTCGACCCTGCAAGATGCTGCCCAGCAGGAGGCGTCCCCGCAGGAATGGGCGGCGCAGGGAGCCGACGCGTCGGGGTGGGCGTCGCAGGCCCCGCAGGAACCCGCTGAGCAGGCCGCTGCCTCGCAGACCCCCTCGTGGCTGGCAGCCGCGCCCGAGCCGATGCGCCCGGCTGCCTCGGATTCTCAGGTTGCCGACGCCGACGTGCCCGCCCAAGCGGGTCCCGGTAAACCCCTCACCGGTCGCGCCGCCGCCGAGGCCGCCCTGCGCGAGAAGGCCCAGCGCGAAGCCACCGTCGCCTCGACCCGCACTCACGCGGCCGACGACGACAGCGCCAGCATCGACGACGAAAACATTGAACACTCGCAGACGATCGGCCTGGCAGCGGTCCTGGAGATCCTCGGCGGACGGGTCATAGAAGAGAAGATGACCGAGGGAGGATACTGACATGTACGACGGTGCCCTGGCCGACCTCATCGACCAGTTCGGACAACTGCCCGGCATCGGCCCGAAGTCCGCGCAGCGCATGGCCATGCACGTCCTGGACGCGGAGCCCGA
>ERZ1674201.225-NODE-225-length-10532-cov-10.279469_pt1 | contig 10532 bp, 7 predicted proteins | sample MGYA00581114_ERZ1674201 | MGnify/ENA primary metagenome ERZ1674201 (study PRJEB41354, sample SAMEA4873309) | human saliva metagenome | biome: human-associated habitat [ENVO:00009003]; feature: mouth environment [ENVO:08000002]; material: saliva material...
CGCAGGCACACACACCCGCTTAACGAAGTGTCAACAACACAAGCCTAAGCCCAGAGGGCCCAGGCTCGAATTCGCGGGCCTGCGCACGGAGGCTGGCGCGGCCGCGGGGCGAACGCAGACGGAGGCGCGCACGGAGGCTGGCGCGGCCGCGGGACGAACGCAGACGGAGGCGGGCACGGGAGGGTGACGCGCGGAGATGGAGGTTGTGTGGACGACGGACGTGGGAGGGAGCTACCCGGATACGCTGGCAGTGGCAGTGGCAGTGGCAGTGGCAGTGGCAGTGGTGCCGTAGGCAAGGACAACGTCGCGCAGCGACAGCGACGGTGATAGTGGCTACTGTGGTTGCGCCTCGACAGTGAGGTAACAAGGAGCTGCGGGACCCATCCGAGGGATGAGTCCCGCAGCGTATTTCGATCGTGGATCCGGGGGCACACAGGATCCGCGATCGAAGCCTGGAACAGGCGACAGGCTCTCGCCTGCTGAAAATAGTTTTACCAGGTCACGGCGGGTTTCGGTAGTCGATAATCGGCGTCGCCGCCACTTCGCACAAATGTGCACGCGGTCCGAAAACAGCGTGCGTCTCATCCGCAACATTTTTCCCCAAATGGCCTCTGATCTGCGCGTTTGTTTCGGGGACATTTTTTCCTTGGAAATGTGCAGAATTTCGACTCTGCCCGTCCCGTGGGTCGTCTCGGGCCGGGCGTGAATTAACCGGTGGGACATATCGATGCGCTCACAGTGACATGGCGTGGATAACGTCGATATGCAATGCGGCACTATTCGTGCAGGCCAGGTGCCATTCGGCGTGTCGCGCACTCGCCAGCTCCGCCCAGCCGTGCCCCGGCCTCGTCCCACGGGGCGTGTAGCACGGGCCCCGACGGCGCGAGCGGACCCCCGCAGGCGCTAACCTGGATGCATGACGACATCATCGCATCACCTCTCGGTCCGCTCGCGCGTGGCCAACGCGGCCGGCGCCGCCGCCCGCTTCGCCTCCCGGGCCCTCGGGCGCGGATCCGGAGGCATGATCGGCGGGGAGGTCGCCCTGCGCATCTCCCCGAAGTTCCTCGCCGAGCTGGCGGCCCCCTTCTCCTCCGTCATTGTCACCGGAACGAACGGCAAGTCCACGACGACGCGCATGGTCCGCGCCGCCCTCGAGAGCGCCGGACCCGTCGCCTCCAACATCAATGGCGACAACATGACCTCCGGCGTCATCACCGCCCTCATGCAGGGCAAGGGGGCCTCGCGCGCCGCCCTCGAAGTCGACGAAATGCACGTGCCAGTGGTCGCTGCGGACGTCGCCCCCGACGTCTTCGTCTACCTCAACCTCTCGCGCGACCAGCTCGACCGCGTCGGCGAGATCGGCACGGTCGAAAAGCGCCTGCGCGCGGGCGCCGCCGCGCACCCGAACGCCGTCGTGGTCGCCAATTGCGACGACCCCCTCATCGTTTCCGCTGCCGCGGACAACCCCCGCGTCGTGTGGGTCGCCGCCGGCGCCGGATGGGGCGGCGACTCCGCCGCCTACCCCCGCGGCGGCCGCGTCGTTCGTAGCGGCGAAGACTGGCACCTGATCCCCGCCTTCGACGGGGAGGAGCTTCCCGACCTCGTCAGCCGCCCCGCCCCCCACTGGTGGCTGAGCGACGTCGAACTGGCCCCCGAAGGGCCGCGCGCCCTCCTGCATGGGCCCGGCGACGTGGCCGTCCCCCTTGACTTGAAGCTCCCCGGACGCGCCAACCTCGGCAACGCCGCCCAGGCCGTCGCCGCCGCGGTCGCCATGGGAATCGACCCGGCAGCAGCCGCGGCAGCCGTCAGCTCCGTCACCGAAGTTGCGGGCCGCTACTCCGTCCACGACGTGAATGGGCGCAAGGCGCGCCTCATGCTCGCGAAGAACCCCGCAGGCTGGCAGGAAGCCATGACGATGGTCGACCCCCGCGTCGACCAGGTCGTCATCGGTGTCAACGGACAGGTCCCCGACGGGCAGGACCTCTCGTGGCTGTGGGACGTGGACTTCTTCGGCGTCAACCGGCCCGGCAGACGCGTCATCGCCTGCGGCGAGCGCGGCGCCGACCTGGCCGTGCGCCTCGAATACGAGGGGGTCCACTGCGACCTCGTCGCCCTGCCCATGGACGCCCTGGCCCTGTGCGAGCCCGGCCGCGTCGAGGTACTCCTCAACTACACGGCAATGCGCGACTTCAAGATCGTGCTCGACCGAAAGGAAGGAAAGCGGTGAGCGCTTCCACCCTGCGAATTGGTGTCCTCATGCCCGAGGTGCTCGGCACCTACGGCGACACGGGCAACGCCCTGATCCTGGCTGAGCGAGCCCGCAGGCGCGGCATCGAGGCCGAGGTCGTCCACGTCGGGCTGACCGAGGACATCCCCGACAGCCTCGACATCTACACGCTGGGTGGGGGAGAGGACACCGCGCAGGCGCTGGCGGCCGACAAGTTCCGCGGCACCTCGGGCCTGTCCCGGGCCCTCGACGCGGGCCGCCCCCTCCTGGCGATCTGCGCCTCCTTGCAGGTCCTGGGCCACTGGTACGAGGATGCGCGCGGCTTGCGCGTTCCCGGCATGGGCGTCCTCGACATTACGACCGAGCCGCAGGGGCACCGCGCCATCGGCGAGCTCGTGACCGTTCCCCTCCTTGACGGCCTCACCCAGCCCCTCACCGGCTTCGAAAATCACGGCGGCGGCACCGTCCTGGGGCCCGACGCGGCCCCCCTCGGCCGCGTCGTCGCGGGCGTCGGCAACGGCACGCCGCAGGGCCGTGAGCCGGACCGTGTCGCCTACGACGGCGCGGTCCAGGGTTCTATCATCGCCACCTATATGCACGGGCCCGCTCTGGCCCGCAATCCCGAACTGGCGGACCTGCTGCTGGAGCGCGCCACCGGCGCCGCGCTGGAACCCCTCGAGGTGCCGGGCGTCGCCGAGCTGCGCGCCGAGCGACTGGCCGGCGTCCAGCTGTCCTAACTGCTCCCCGAGCCGGCGGTCGAGACGCCGTCGGCCCATTGACCCCTCGCCGATCCCCGTGGGGCTCTGCGACGCACTGTGTGAGCGCAGGGTGTTTCGGTTGTGGCTGTATAGTATGCTGAGTCGCGTATTTCGAAGGAAAGGAATAGATATGTCAAGTCCCTCCTACGGTCCGTCGGGCGAGCCCCATGCGATGCCCCCGAACGGCGCTCCCAGCGCGGGTGGTCCAGCCCCGCAGGGCTACGGTGCTCCCGCGCCGGTGGCCGCACCGACGCTGCCCGGTCGCGGCCGCGCCGTCACCACGCTCGTCCTCGGCGTCGTACTGATGGTCGTCATTGCGCCGATCGTTACCTTTGCCATGATGTTCGCCGCTCTTGCCGGTACTGAAGGCGGGTCGATCAAGGGTGGCACCACCGCCAATGACAGCGTCGTTACCGTGACCGCTGACGGCCATTTCATGGTGAGGGGCGACGCGGATAAGAATCCTTCCTGCTCGCTCATCGGTGCCAACGTGAGCTACGAGCTCGTGCCCTATGAACGCGAAGAGGGCGTGTACATGGCGTCTGACGTTCCCGAGGGGTCCTACCGGCTGGACTGCACGGCTATCCCCAGCAACGAGAGCATCACCGCATACAACGCGACTCCCGAGGTCGTGAGGGACACCTTTACGATGCCGTTCCTGTGGGGAAGCATCGTCGGTGTTGTCGGCGTGATCGTCCTCATCGTCGGCATCGTCCTCCTGGTCAAGGTGAACGGCAAGCGTCGCCTCATCATGCGCGAAGCCATGATGAGAGCCGCGCGCTGAGCCGCCTGTCGAGGAGGGGACGAGGCCGGGGAAAGTCTGCCTGGCCTCGTCCCCTTTGTCGTCCGCCCGTGCTGTGCCCCGAAGGAGGAAACGGGGACCTGCGAGAGTCATCAATGCGTGTCACCGACGCCGCCGCGCTGTTCACGACGCGTGCCGCGTTGCTATGCTGGAACAACATTCCACGAGGAAGGCATACATCCATGTCGAATCCGAATCCCTATGGAGCCTCGGGCGATCAGAACACGCCCTGGCCACAGTACGGTGAAAACGCTTCTGACCCCACCACGGGCTACCCGGGTGCCGCACCTGCGGGCTATCCGGGTGCCGCCTCACCGGGCTACCAGGGCGCCGGGTATGGGGGCGGCCCCGTCGCCGTCCAGCTCCCGAAGATGCCGAGTCGAGTCCCCGGCGTGATCACGCTCGTCGTCGGCATCATTGTCATGTCTTTCGTCGCCCCGGCCGTTATGTTCGTGACGCTGGCCAACGGGGTGGGGGGCTCGTTTGAGAAGTTCTCCGAGGGTACAAACCTGCACAATGGAGGTTCCGTCACGGTGGAGGAAACCGGTCCGTACTCGGTGATGATCAGCGGCGGTGAGGCTTCGTCCTGTTCCTTCAAGGACTCGACCGGCGCCGAGTACCAGCTGAGGGCTTACAGCGCGACGGACCGAAGCATGTTCTCTACGGATATGGTGCCCGCGGGGCGCTATGAGCTGTCGTGCGAGGGCATGCCGGCGAACGCGGAACTGATGGCCTTCCCCATGAAAGTCGACGACATGATGATGGCCTTCATCATGTCATTCGTGTGGGCCACTATCGTCGGCGTCCTAGGCCTCGTTGCGGTGATTGTCGGCATCGTCCTCATCGTGCGTGCCGGCAAGAAGCAGCGCCTCATGACCCAGCAGGCCATGATGGCGGCGATCCGCTGACCGACGCATCGACAGGGGGCGAGTCCTGGGAGGTTCCCCGGCCTCGCCCCCTCCGTGTGCCCGAGAGGGCACGTGTGCGCAGTGAAAGGAAACCGAGTGTCCACCCTGTCCTTCACCGGAGAGCGCCAGGTGCGCTTCCCGGCGCCCGACGTCGCGCGAGGCTTCATGCTCGCCCTCATCGCCCTCGCGAACGTGCCCTTCTGGGTGAGCTTTTTCCCGGAGCACCCCAGGGCCGGTTTTGCGGCGCTCGACGCGATGACGAGCGCCGACCAGTGGTGGTTCCTCGTGCGCGCCATGCTCGTTGATCGCCGCGCATACCCCCTCTTTTCGATCCTCTTCGGCTTCGGCATGGTGATCATGGCCCGGCGCACGATCGAGCGTGAGCGCCGCGCCGCGCTCGATCCCCTGCCCCGCGAGCTGAGCGCCGGGTGGACTCCCATGCAGTGGCACATCTTCAACGAGGCCGTGGAAGCTCGCGCTCGCCGCGCGGCCTCGCGCCTGATCCGCCGCCGCGGCTGGTGGATGATCGTGATCGGTGCCGTCCATAGCCTCGTTTTTTCGGGCGACATTATTGGTGCTTACGGCCTGGTCGCGGTGATGTGCGCGGAGCTGATCGTCATGCGGCGCTCGTGGCCACGAGTCGTGGTTGGCGTGTGCGTCGCGGCGCTCAGCCTCCTGTCCCTCGGTGCGATGGCGGAGGCCGCGGGTGCAGGCTTGATGAACCTTGAGTATCACGGCCCGTCAGTCCTGAGGGCCACCTACCCTCTCACGTCGTTCGGCTCGTGGATCGTCTCCACCCTCCTGACGCCACTGACGTCCCTTGTTGTTCCCTGTGTCATGATCGGCGTGGGCGTCGCGCGCTGGGGGGCGCTGCAGGATCCGAGGGGGCACCGGGGCGCCCTGTGCGTGATCGCCGGTGTGGGGCTCCTCGTCGGGGCGCTCGGTGCTCTGCCCTACGCGATGGGACAGCTGGACTGGGCGCAGGTGTGGTCCGTCGGGGGGACCTTCGTTCTCTACCATGCGACGGGCGTCGCGGGCGCCTGTGGATGGCTGGCGCTGCTGGCCCTCGTGGGGGGAGGTCCGCGCGAGGCCGTGGCACAGGTGGGCGAGGCCCCGGCGCAGGTGGGCGAGGCCCCGAGACAGGAACTGGGGGCCGTTCGCTCGTTCCTGAGTGCGATTGGCCGACGCTCCATGACCGCCTACCTCTCGCAGACGCTGGTCTTCGTGGCCGTCTTCCTGACGCTTGGCCTGGTCGGTGTGAGGTCGGTGGGTGTCGCCGTTGCCGGGCTGATCGCGCTCGGCGTGTGGGCGGTCATCGGGATCGGATGCGTCGTCTCGGATGTCATGGGTGCCACGCGCGGTCCCGCCGAGCGTGTGCTGCGCTGGCTGGTGGCGCGCACCGCGTCGGCGCTGCCGCTTCCGGCGCTGCCCGTGGCGCCCATGGGCCTGTGGGGGCCGATGCCTCCCGCGGGTCCGGGGATGCCCGGCGCCCCGTTTGCGCCCGGTGCCCCGAACGGCATGGGGGTGCCCGGTGCGCCGCTTCCTCCGACCGTTGGGGTCGCGCCGAGCGCTCCCGGCGCCCCGTTTGCGCCCGGTGCCCCGAACGCCATGGGGGCGCCCGGTGCGCCGCTTCCTCCGACCGTTGGGGTCGCGCCGAGCGTTCCCGGTGCCCCGTTTGTGCCCGGTGCCCCGAACGCCATGGGGGCGCCCTCGGCTCCCCGCGATCCCGGGGCGAAGTGGATGCCGCCTGCCTCCGCTCAGCCGGATGCGTCGGCGGACGAAGCGGCGCCGCAGGCGAGCTTGGGCGACGCCCAAGGAGGGGCTATTTAGCCCAAAGTGACTCGTCGTGCAAGAGCAGTGCGCAAATGTGATGTAATAGACAGATGTTTCTGTTGTGTCAATTTCCCCCCGGGTGAGCTGCGACGATGGTTGCTCGGAGCGTGTGCGCGCCGTGGCCACGGGGCCTGCGAGGCCCCGTGGCCATTGGTATTTCGCGGATTCTGCGCTACTGTGAAGGTGTAGTGATACACACGCTGATGACACGACGTGGTGAGCGAGGAAGGAGGCCGATGGGTGTGTGCAGGTCCAGCAGACACGGGAGCGGCCGACGCGCTCACGCCCCCGAAGTATCGACGCAGTGGCGCGTCATGAACGATGGATATGAGTAGGGGAAGCATCATGAGCTGGCTATGGCGGGCGGATGCCGACGGTGGAACCGACGGCGAGGAAGCGTCGCGCCGCGCCGAATCGGCGGACGATATCCGCTCTGATATGGGACAATGGAAAGGTAGTAGCGCAACGTCGGCGGAAGGAATCGCCACGGGTAACTCGGAGTTTGAGGCCAATCGTTTCGATATGGTCCGGCCTATCACGCAGGAGCGACTGGGGCTCCTCTTCGATTCTGAGGGCTGGGCTTGGCGTATCGATAACGATGGAGACCTGTGCGGGCTGTGGGAGGGGCATCTGTTCTGCTTCCGCTTCCTCGGCGATTCTCGCGAGGTGCTTTCGATCGTCGCGTTCATGAAGCAGCTCGTTCCTCTTGAGTACGGGGATGACCTGCGCGACTTCCTGCAGGCGTGGCACGGGGAGTTCCTGTGGCCCAAGGCCTACGTGGCGGAGCAGCTTGAGGGTGATCGTGTCGTCGCCGAGGTGAATGGCGACTACGAGTACGGTGCGACGGATGCGCAGCTGGTGCAGCAGGTCATGTGCGCGTTGGCGACGACGCTCCAGCTGTTCCGTGCGCTCGAGGAGCGCTACGGGGTTGAGGATTCGGATAGTTCTGGTCCGGCTGATGGGCATCAGCGCGGCTTCGGCGGTCCCGCCTGGCTTCCCGAGGACTGAGTTGCGGCCTCGATCATAAATTTTAAGTTGAGTGGAATAGACTCAACTTTGGGTTCGTTGTGTTCACCAGAGGCGCCGAGAACGGTCGGCGCGACACGTATGAACCATTTGGAGGAACGATCTCATGGCACGTGAGATGACAACGAAGGCGCAGGAAGCCGTCGCTTCCGCGCTCCAGTCCGCCTCGGCGGCTGGAAACCCGCAGGTCGAACCCATCCACCTGCTGCAGGCCCTCATCGAGCAGCGCGAAGGCATCGCCCTGTCCCTGCTCGAGGCCGTGGGCGCGGACGCGCGCGCGATCGGCGCGCGCACCCGTAACGCCCTCGTGGCCCTGCCGAGCGCCCAGGGTGCGTCCACTGGCTCCGCCCAGGCCTCGCGCGCACTGCTCGCCGCCGTCCAGGAGGCCGACCGCCTCGCGGAGCAGTCGGGCGACCAGTACGTCTCGACTGAGCACCTGCTCATCGCGCTGGCCGCCTCGGACACTGAGGCGGGGCGCATCCTGACTCAGGGAGGGGCCACGGCCGACGCGCTGAGCGCCGCCCTGGCCCAGCTGCGACCCGAGCCAATCACCTCGGCGGACCCCGAAGGCTCTTTCGAGGCCCTGTCGAAGTACGGCCGCGACCTGACCGAGGTCGCACGCGAAGGAAAGCTCGACCCTGTCATTGGACGCGACAACGAGATCCGCCGCGTCGTCCAGGTCCTGTCCCGGCGCACGAAGAATAACCCGGTCCTCATCGGCGAGCCCGGCGTCGGCAAGACTGCCGTCGTCGAGGGCCTGGCCCAGCGCATCGTCGCCGGTGACGTCTCCGAGTCCCTGCGCGACAAGCGCCTGATCTCGCTGGACGTCTCCTCGATGGTCGCGGGAGCCAAGTATCGCGGCGAGTTCGAAGAGCGCCTGAAGGCCGTCCTCGCTGAGATCGCTCGCTCGGACGGGCAGATCATTACCTTCATCGACGAGCTGCACACGGTTGTCGGTGCGGGCGGCGGCTCCGAGGGAGCGATGGACGCGGGCAACATGCTCAAGCCCATGCTCGCCCGTGGTGAGCTGCGCATGGTGGGTGCCACCACGCTCGACGAGTACCGCGAGAACATCGAGAAGGATCCGGCGCTCGAGCGCCGCTTCCAGCAGGTCTTCGTCGGTGAGCCCTCCGTCGAGGACACGGTCGCGATCCTGCGCGGCATCGCTCCGAAGTACGAGGCTCACCACAAGGTGACCATCTCGGACGGTGCGCTCGTGGCCGCCGCGACCCTGTCGAATCGCTACATCACGGGGCGTCAGCTGCCGGACAAGGCGATCGACCTGATCGACGAGGCCGCCTCGCGTCTGCGTATGGAGCTCGACTCCTCCCCGGTGGAGATCGACGAGCTGCGCCGCAGCGTGGACCGCCTGCGCATGGAGGAGTCCTACCTGACCGAGTCCGACCCGGAGGGCCTCGACGAGGCGACCCAGGATCGCCTGAGTAAGCTTCGTGCAGACCTGGCGGACCGTGAGGAGCAGCTGCGCGCCCTCACCGCGCGCTGGGAGGCCGAGAAGGCCGGCCATAACCGCGTGGGTGACTTGCGTGTCCAGCTCGACACGCTGCGCACTCAGCTCGAACTCGCCGTGCGCGAGGGGCGCTGGGAGGAAGCCGGTCGTCTGCAGAACGGCGAGATTCCCGCCGTCGAGCGCCAGATCGCCGAGGCGGAAACGCAGGCGGAGGCCCAAGATGCTCGCAGCGACGAAGAGCCCATGATCGCGGAGAAGGTTGGTCCGGCCGAGATCGCCGAGGTCATTGAGGCGTGGACGGGAATTCCCACGGGTAAACTCCTGCAAACTGAGACCGACAAGCTCCTCCACATGGAGGCCGAGCTGGGCAAGCGCCTGATCGGGCAGAAGGACGCCGTGCGCGCCGTGTCGGACGCCGTTCGACGTTCCCGCGCGGGGCTGTCGGATCCGAATCGTCCGACCGGTTCCTTCCTGTTCCTGGGGCCCACGGGCGTGGGTAAGACCGAGCTGGCCAAGTCACTCGCGGAGTTCCTCTTCGACGACGAGCGCGCCATGGTGCGTATCGACATGTCCGAGTACTCCGAGAAGCACTCGGTCGCCCGCTTGGTGGGTGCCCCTCCGGGGTATGTCGGCTATGAGCAGGGTGGACAGCTGACCGAGGCTGTGCGTCGTCGGCCGTATTCCGTGGTCCTCCTGGACGAAGTGGAGAAAGCTGACCCTGAGATTTTCGACATTCTTCTCCAGGTTCTCGATGATGGGCGTCTCACCGACGGGCAGGGGCGCACGGTTGACTTCCGGAACACGATCCTGATCCTCACGTCGAACCTGGGATCCCAGTTCCTGTCGGATCCCGATTTGACAGCAGAGGGTAAGAGGGATGCCGTGATGTCTGTCGTGCGGGCGAGTTTCCGGCCTGAATTCCTCAATAGGTTGGATGAGACTGTCATGTTTGACGCTTTGTCCCGCGAAAATCTTGGAGAGATCGTTGACCTTCTGGTTGCATCGCTCCAGGCGCGGCTGCGTGATCGAAGGATAAACTTGACAGTTAGTGAACCTGCTCGCGGTTGGCTAGCCCGAACGGGCTATGATCCCGCTTTTGGCGCGCGTCCGCTTCGCCGCTTGATTCAGCGCGAGATCGGCGATCGGCTGGCTGTGTTGCTGCTTGGCGGCGACGTGCAGGACGGTCAGAATGTGACAGTTGACATTAACGGATCGTTCGACGGGCTTGTCATGAATGTTGATAAACCCTGAGATTGCGCGGTACACTGAGTACCAGTGTGTATTTCGGACTCGCGGTATGTGATGTCCGCAACAGCAGGAGATGATATGACAACCCAGAGGAAGGCCCGTGGAGCCTATTCCGTAGGACAGGCGACGCGTGAATCCATCCTCTCGGCAGCGATGGTCCTCATTGCAGAGCGAGGCTACAACGGCTTCTCTCTGCGCGACCTCGGCCGTCGAGTCGGTATTTCGCACCCCGCCGTCGTCTATCACTTCCCCTCCAAGGAAG